>Ga0265298_10011883_pt1 | contig 10139 bp, 4 predicted proteins | sample AusTroGonzalo_MG_3_FD_193486 | JGI IMG/M metagenome (GOLD analysis project Ga0265298, IMG submission 193486) | Bovine rumen microbial communities from tropical cattle in Woodstock, Queensland, Australia - Gonzalo_01 | ecosystem: Host-associated > Mammals > Digestive system > Stomach > Rumen ... | reverse complement strand
ACTCATACAGCGTAGTCGTGAAAGCTCACGACTATCCGGCGTCTTTCAAGGTTAAGGAGCCGTACAAGAATCAGTGGAAGGATGAGCATGGCGACGAAGAGTATATCGCCCAGGACGGGCTCAAGTTCGAAGCCTTTACCTTCCGCATGGAGTGCGTGATGTTCGCCCGTGGAGCCACGCTCGACGCCGCGATTGCCGACCTCAAGAATGGAGTGGCCGCATTCCGGAACGCACTCATGCAGGGATTCATGAGAACTTATGACTCTTGGACCGGATGGGGCTTCAAGGACGTGCGGGTTGACGAGTTTCAACCGCCGTCCGATAATGCCTATGGAGCATGGAATGACTATGCCAGGGTAATCTTCACTGTTGTGCTCAAGGTGAACGACCCCATTACGAGCATGAAGTACAACCCGTCTCTCAATCTAATCGTGGAGGGTTAAGGTATGGCAAGGTTCAACATCGTGCAGGGTATCGGTACAATTGCTACCGGAACACCCACTTTCACCGGGACTTATCTCAAGCCCGGTGTGCTTTCATTCAGGGAGATTTCCTCTCCGGTGCCCATCCCATTTAAGATTGGAGATTATGTAGACTATACGCGCACTGGGCTCCGGTACTCTCTTTACAAGATTCCCCAGGTGAAGAAACAAGCCCGCTATGGTTCCCATGGTGCGGCTTACGTCTATCAGAACGTGGAGTTCCACGATGCTTCCTACGAACTGGAAATTTGCCCGTTCCGTGACCTTGTGACCGGCGATAATCTGGTTCACTTCTCCACTCAGAGCGCAATATCCGTCTTTGACGACGTGGCCGGAATTGCTGAGCGCATCCAGGCGTGCCTTGACGCCTTCCGCCCGAACGGATGGACCGTCCGTCTCGCTACTGCCGAAATGGGCGCTTCTACCGAACTTCTCGCCCTTATGCAAGAGGAGCGGGAGTTCGTGGTTTCCGGTGTTACGCTCCTCGGGGTCCTTGATAAGATTTACGAAGTCTGGCCGGAGGTTGGTTGGATTTACACCTTCGAGGGTGGCGTGAACGTAATCACCATCGGCGGCGCCGGGCTTAATGGAGCCGGCGATGCTTTTAAGTATGGGAAAGGACATGGACTCACCGCGCTCACGAAGACCGATGCGGATTCATCCCAGATTGCTAATCGGCTCTACGTTTATGGTTCCAACCGCAATATGCTTGCGAACTGGTACAACCACCAGGAGATTCATGGGGCGGAAAGCGTCGATATACAGAACCTAATGCTTCCTATCGGCCCCGTTTCTGGCGGAGCCGTGAAGTATATCTATGACGGGAAAATCTACACCTATTCCGGCCGTGTTTATACATATGCGGACCCGGTTGCCCACTATTCCGGATGGGGCCTCACAGATGGGCTTCCCGACCCGGCAAAGGCTTTTGTTCATGATGAGGCTTCCATTCTTGCTCGTGGCCTTCGCGAGAAGACGGTGTATTTTGATGGCAGTGGAGACCTCAAGGAAATCTATCCTACCATTGAGGGCGTTACGATAGCCGAGGTGCGCGGCGCATCTCCGGAGTATGTGCCGGCCGCCGGATGGGATGATGCAACCCGTGTTGACGAGGTGCATGCATGCACGAACCCGGCCGATAATGGATTTGCTTCCAGTTCGAACGGAAAGTCTGCCGATGTGGTGGACTATTGCTCCTATGACAAGAATGGCCAGGTTGTGACCATCCAGGCTGGAACAACGCTCACCTACCCCGTCTGCACCAAGCAGTTTGATGTTGGTGCCGGAACCGCCGATATTATCATCGAGCACCCGTCTTTCGGCATGATAGGCGGCGTCACCGACGCAAGGGTGGTGTTCACCCTTTACCGTGTTCGCGGAGGCGAGTCTGAGCGTTTCTATGAGGCTCGTGTCCAGCTTAACCCGGGCGATGCCGGCTCGTATTCAGTGAGGGAAGGAAGCGTTAAGTATGAGGATGCCGGCGTACAATTCATCTCTGGCGATAAGGTCGAGATGAAGTGCGCTCTTGAACTGTCCAACCATGGCACCGGTGACGATACGAATGAGTTGCTCACCAACGTGTCTGGAACGCTCACCTATAAGTCCCAGGCACATCGCCAGAAGACATTCAAAATGACCCTCCGTCAAATCGGCTTTAACATTGCCGAACAGGCGGCTCTTGGTGAAGGAATGACCCTTGCTATGCGAACCGGTAAATGCGCCGGCCGTGAGTTCAAAATCAAGGGCGTCACCTATGTGCAATCTTCCGATACGTGGGAGCTTGAGGTAATTCGCTCGGAGGATGAGTCCCTGGCCCAGTGGTTCCCGAACAGCGTTTATACCATTGAATCTGGAGACCACTTCGTTCTGCTCGACATTGCAATGCCGGGCATGTATATTTCTATTGCAGAGAAGCGCCTTTTGGCGGCCGCTCAGGAACTCCTTGCCGATACGGCTAAGGAGCAATGGCAATACACCCCGGAGATTGATGCGGAGTTCATGGTGAATAGCGGCCGGACGATTCTCCCCGGTCGGAATATAACTCTCGATTCCGACATTACTCCTCTGGGTAATCCGGTAAGTATCCTTGTTGACTCTGTTACCATTAATGAAGGCGACGCGGAGATTCCAACCTACAAGGTGACGCTCCGTGACCGCAAGCGAAAGACATATTCTGACAAGGCTTCCGTGACGCAGATTTCCTCCCGCCCCGTGGAGGATTTGCAGGAGGCTACTCCGGTTGACGCCTCTTCCAGTGGCGGAGGCTCCGGAACTGACCATACTCACGCCAATAAGGATGTGCTTGACAAACTCGGACTGAATGGCCTTTATCTCACCGAGGAAGGCAATAAGATTCAGGCCGGGTATGCCGATTCCGCCGGCGAAGCAGCCCATGCCGTCAATGCCGACAATGCAACAGAGGCCGGGCATGCCGGCACTGCGGATTTGGCAGACGAGGCGACTCACGCCGCAGACGCTGACCACGCCGATAATGCAGATGAGGCAATTCACTCCCAGTCTGCCGACTATGCGGATGATTCCGATAAGTGGGATGGCGCCGAGTTCAGTGATTATCTCAACCAGGGCGTTCGTAAGACAGATAACGTTGAGTTCGCTCAGGTGGATGCCGGCAAGGTCGTCTCCAATGATATTGAGTCTTCCGATTTCTCTACCGGGGCCCTTGGGACTGGATTCCGTCTGAATAAGCCAGTTGGCGGTAATTCTCACCTCGAGATTGACGAAATCACCGTGCGCAAGACCATGCGTGTGTTTGAGCTGATTATCCAACAGATTCAACACCAGGGCGGCATTGTGATTTTCTCTGCCGCTTCGCTTGAATGTACAGCCGTGGAGGAGTTGCAGAACGGATACAAGTGCTATTTCGACACCAAGGAGGATGAGAACGGAAACGCTCAAGTCCCGAACCTTTTTGTAGTCGGCGACCAGGCTCGATGCCAGCGCTTCCAACTTGCCACCACCATTGCGAAGTATTACTGGAGACTCGTCACGGAGGTTGGCGAGGACTATATTGTTCTCTCTAAGACCGACTGTGATACCGGCTCCGGCGTGCCGGCCGTTGGTGATAATATCGTCCAGCTCGGACATAGGACCAATACCGCCCGTCAGAATGCAGAGGTGATTACCACAACGGATGGTAATTCGCCTCGTACCGATTACTATAAGGGCATCAATTCCTACGACCTGACCGGCACCCTCATTACGACCGTTGGCGTAAAGAATGGTGAGGTTGGCGTATGGACGAAGAACGGCTCCTTTGAGGGTGTTGTGACTATAACCGGTGGCGCCGGTCTCCAGAATCTCGATGAGTGGGCCGCCGTGTCTCAGTCTATCTCCGATGCCGCCGACGCTGCACAGACGGCCCAACTGGCCGCCGATAAGGCGAATGCCGCCATTGCGCAGATAAACGACGATACCATCCTCGACCCCCTGGAGAAAATCTCCATCCGCACCGAGTGGATTACCATTAACGGCATAGAGGATACCGGCCGGAATGGTAATACCGGCTCTTACTACACCACAAAACAACTGATAGCTCAGTACGGAAACCTGGGTGGCCAGGTGAAGTACGTTTACAACGGCAAGGTTTACACCTACAATGGATTTGTCTATACCTACAAGGAGATTGGCGAGGCCGCCTTGGATGCCGCCTACATTGCTCTCAGAGAATACCTCAATGCCGTCGGTCTCAATGACCGCCAGGCATCCTTTGAAGGCTTTGACCGGGCATACTATTCCAAGCTCCTCACCGACTACTATGATGCCGAAATCCGTGTGAATGACGGCATCACGAAGGCCCTCCAGAACCAGATTGCGGTGACGAAGGCAGAATTGCTTGCCGACCTTGCCGCATACGAAGCTGTTATTGATGGTCAGGTACGGGAGCTCAAGGACATCGTTGACAATACGATTGAGACCTGGTTCGCGGACGGAACACCAACCGCTTCCAACTATCCCGCTTTAGACTGGAACACGGAAGAGTTGAAGGCCCGCCATCTGGGCGACCTTTACTACGATAACGGCGAAGGTGTCACCGCCGGATTTGCTTTCCGGTGGGAGCGCTCTGGCGTTGAAGGTAGTTATACCTACTTCTGGAATCAGTTGCAGGATTCCGCCGTCGCAAAGGCCCTCGCCGCTGCGGCCAGAGCCCAGGATACCGCCGACGGAAAGCGCCGGACCTTCCTCGCTCAACCGACCACCCAGGACGCCTACGACGCCGGTGATATGTGGCTCCACGCCACCCTCACGAACACGTCTGGCTCCTATACCAACGAGACACTCGTCGCAATCCGCCACAAGGATTCCGGCGATACCTTCTTACCGGACGACTGGGTGCGGGCCGATAAGTACACGGACGATACCGTGGCAAACACCGCCCGTCAGGAAGCGGCCGCCGCTCAACAGACTGCGGACTCCGCTAAATCCACTGCCGAGGCCGCCCGTGACCGTTTGAATAACTGGGCTAATGACGGATACATCTCCCCTACTGAGAAGACCGCCCTCAAGCAACAGCAGAAGGACATCCAGCAGGAGAAAGATAGCATCGTGGCCGACGCAAACAGATACTCTCTTTCTGCATCGGCCATTACGACCTACCAGAATGCCTATAACAACGCTAATACGGCGCTCTCTTACTATACAACGGCTACCCCGGAGAACATTCAGATTGTAAATTTCGGTACTTACAATTACGGCTATATTGCGGCTTACTATGATGCCAGGACCACAATTCTCGGCCTCATTGCCGCCGCCGCAAAGGGCGTGGCAGACGCCGCCCAGACAACGGCCGACAATGCCGCTACCGCAGCGGCAAACGCCGCTTCTGCCGCCGCCGCCGCAAGGTCCGTAGCCGATGCCGCAAAGGCGAGTGCAGATGCCGCCAATCTGGCTATTTCGCTCATCAATGATGATGCGGTTCTTGACCTTTCCGAGAAAGCCGCAATGCGCACTCATTGGATTTCTGTGAATGGTATAGTGAGCACGGACCGTGAGGGCCCTTCTGGCACTTATGCGGCAGCAAAGCAAGCCATTGCAGAAATTGGCAACGTAACCAATCCGACCAGGTACACTTATGGAGGCAAGGTCTATACCTACAACGGTGTGGTTTACACTTATAACAACGTTGGTGGTGCCGCCCTGGATGCCGCATATCTTGCTCTTCGCGAGTTCCTTTCTTCCGTTGGATTGAACCAGGAGGTTCCGTTTGAGGGCTTTGACCGGACCGTCTATTCTGATAGGGTACGCGACTACGATGTGGCCCTCACCAATGTGCAGAAGAATCTCTCCGAGATTGCAAAGAAGACTGCCGACGACGCGCTCGAGAAAGTTGGTGAGGTTGAATATCTCAAATCCGCACTCGCGAAGGATGATACCATCATCACTGGAGGCATGGTGCTGTCTTCCTTTATTGGTGTCAAGGACGGAAACGACGTGAAGGCTGCAATCAACGCAAGTAACCAGGTGGCCGGTTTTGTTTACGCATCTGCATTCTCGTCTGTCGGAGACCATGGCCGACTGATGATAGCATCTGGCATCACCGCACTGGCAACTGCGTACATGACCGCCGCCACCCGCATTTTCGAGGATGGAACCATCTTTACCAATAAGCTCCATGCGGCTGACGGTGGTACAATTGGCGGATTCACCATTGGAAATACAGACCTCCATAACGGCATGACCGGGATTACTGACACCACTCATGATGGCATCTATCTCGGAACGGACGGAATTGCTCTCGGAAAGGGAGCATTTAAGGTTAGCGCTGGCGGAGCGTTGACATCAACAAGCGGTACAATTGGTGGATTTACCATCGGTTCTGGCTCTCTATACAATGGAATGACATCCCTTTCCGATACGACTCATAATGGAGTGTATGTGGGAACTGATGGTATTGCGCTTGGTAAGGGGGCATTTAAGGTGACATCTGCCGGAGCCCTCACCTCCACCAGTGGAACGATTGGTGGATTCAATATCAGTAGCAACTACATTGGTCTATCCAACTCCGCAAGCGGTTCTCCTTCGCAGACGGGTATGTCCCTCTACAATGAGTTTATTGCTTTCTCCGCTGACGAGAGCAGCGACACCTATAACGGTGGAAAATACTACTCCTATATTGGCTCAAATGTAATGCCTTCAATCACGGGAATCCGTGGTTTGGCCCGCTTTGAGGCAGATGGCTCCTACGGCTCTAATAACTCGTCAATCGGTTACTGCATCGGCGTATATTCCTCGGTATCTGGCTTCCGCAACTCCTACGCATGGTACTGTCCTGACGGGGTGTTTGCTGGATTCCGCCCGAATATCGACATTGAGAATAGCGGAAAGACGCTCACTAATATTGACTCCGTGATAATGTGTGGCAATTCTTCGGAGTGTTCATTCAACCTTCCTTCTTCGCCGAAGCACGGGCAGTTCTATGCGCTGATTCACACATCCAACACAACGATGAATATCGTTTCCTCTGCAACGCACCCTATTTTGCGAGTGACCGAACCGGGAACTACCGTCGTTGCCTCCACAGCTTCTGGTTCAAGGGAAACGGTATTGCTGGTTTACAACGCACACGCGCAGATTACATACAATAGCGCCACCAGAACAGGTATTTGGACTCTTACTTATCTCAAAGTTTCATAATATGAAAAAACTTGATTTTCAACACTTCAAGATGTTTCAAGACATTGCCCATGAGCAAATCGTAGAAACTGATGCCCGCCGCGAAATCGCCGACCTTCTTTACAAGAACGTGAATGGGGTCGCCGCTCTCGACCTTGCTATGCGCATTTTCAAATCAGAAGGCGAAATGGAGCTTTCTGATGATGATATGGGCATCCTTCGTCCTTTCGTCGAGAATGGATTCACCCCCGCATTCATCGATTCCTTCAACTCAAATATCATTTAACTTATGCCAGGAGCAACTGAAACCCCCGTAACCAACTTGCCGGTCCACTCTGACCCGGCAATGGCGGCCGGAAAGGCGGTCTTGATGCACAGTCCCAGTGGTGACGCAATCGCTTTCGATGCGTCCATGCTGATTTCTGCGGCAAAGGATTTGTCCATGTACACCCCGGGCGGCACGTCTCTGACCGCCCGCGAAACGGCCAACTGCTATGTCGTGCGCACTCCGGGACTTTACAAGTTCCCGCTTGTGTACGGTAACGGTATCAAGGGCGGAGAGGCGAATGAAAGGGCTTATACCCGTCAGGGTAGCACCTACACCGCCGACTTCGTGAATCACCTTGGTGCCCCCATTACCTCTCCCTACATCGAAAAGAACGCAAACTGCGTTGCTAATTCGGTGGAACTTCTCTGGCAGACCGGAACTGGTCTGATTACGTCCGTAGACCTCGTGGAAGGCGGCGATTGCAGATACTTGCAGTTCAATGTCGCTTCCGTTCCGTCCACCAACGGCAATGCCGTTCTGGTCGTGAAGGATTCCAGTGGCCGTATCATGTGGAGCTGGCACATCTGGCTCACCTCCGACTCTCTCGGCCCGGAAGATTTCAAGAATCACACCGATGTCGATTACTATCTCATGTCCGAGAATCTGGGCGCTATGTGGAACTCCGACCGCACCCGTCAGTTCAACCCTTACTTCCAATGGGGACGAAAAGACCCGTTTGTGCCGCCGGCATCCTACTCGTCTTCGTCCAACATGACGGTGTACGACATCAACGGAAACGCTATCACCTGGGCCGGTTCCGCGACTCTCGGTACCAGTAAGATTGGTGTGTTCGGAACTGATGGCGACCAGTCCGCCGACAAGACGGTGGCCAATGCCATCCGCAACCCCGGCATCTTCTTCCCGCGCTACGACACCACCAACCACAACTGGAACAACCTTGCGTGGTTCAACAACTTCTGGAATGCCGCCATTACGGGTTCCGGAGACCTTGGTGACAACCAGGATTCTGCGGTCAAGACCATTTACGACCCGAGTCCCGCCGGTTGGATGCTTCCCGCCGGCCGTGCTTTCACCGGATTTACGACCACGGGCGATAATTCCAGCGATTCTGCTACCTTCAATGTTATTGGAGCATGGAAGAACGGCTGGCAGTTCAAGCGTAAGAGCGACGATGCCGCCGGAAACTTCTTCCCGGCCTCCGGCTACCGTGCCAACGACAGTGGTGGATTGGCGGACGTCTCCAGCAGCGGCTACTATTGGTCCTTTGCTCCGAACTCGCAGACCGGCGCCCGCGGCCTGTACTTCGACAGTGGCAGCGTCTACCCGTTGAGCAGCCTCTACCGCGCCAACGGCTTCTCCGTCCGCCCCTCCAGAGAATTATCTTAAACTACTTAAAGCGGGAGCCCACGCCTTTCGGGGCGTGGGCGAGGCCCGCGCGATAGACAGAAATGAGCATTAAAATCAAAATCAAGAACTCAGTGATTGTCATGGCGCCGGAAGGATTTGACCAGCTCCGTGACGAACTGTCGAAAATTGACCTTTCGAATAAGACACCGCTTGATTGCATGGATATTATTCGTGAGTTGAAAGACAAGTATGGCAAAGGCAAAGTATAAGGGCGACGAATACCGCCTTCCGGCTTACAACGCATCGCGTCAATTGTACGAGCAGTTTTGTAAAAGCACGAAGAAACTGCCCGTCAACCTTAAGCGAGGCAAGGTTGCACAGACAGAGGGATGGATTATTGACCTTCTGGACAATATCATCATCGCCTCAGAGTTTGATGAGGAGCACAGAAAAGAAAAGCTCGATTTGCTTCACGAAAGCTCTGACATAATCAGAAGGATAATGATTCGAGTCCGCACTTTGCGTGGCATTAACATGCTTTCCATCGCTGGTTTTTCGGCAATAGCCAAACATGAAGATTCAATCGTCCGTCAATTGAAAGGATGGGCGAATAGCATAGAGAAAACGATATGAACATCACACCAAAAAAAGGACATGAGCCACCCGGACCTGCGGTAATTCGCATCCGACGAGGCCAGTTCCACGATTTTATAATTCAGTGTGCCACCCGATTCGGGTTCTGCGCCCGAGGGATATTAAAGATAGCGGCATGCCTTGCGCTACTGCTTGAAGTCTGCTCTGCCGTCGCATCGACCCCGGCTTTGCATTCACGAAACGGCGCACTCGTAGAGGGTTGTTCCCAGGCAGCGCAGAGCGCGTTTGGTTGTTTGTCTGTCCCGGCCTCCGGCTACCGTGCCAACGACAGTGGTGGATTGACGAACGTCTCCAGCAACGGCAACTATTGGTCCTTTGCTCCGAACTCGCAGACCAACGCCCGCAACCTGAACTTCAACAGTGGCAACGTCAACCCGTTGAACAACAACAACCGCGCCAACGGCTTCTCCGTCCGCCCCTCCAGAGCATTGAAAATCACGGACTTACCTTGGTGTGATGTTTTTATGAAATATGATTCTGACCAGATACATAGGCTCGCTACTGCCGCCTATTTGAAAGCGCGGGAGCACGAGAGAAACACTCCTGCACAACTTGCGTTCGAGATAAATCTTGAGCGCGAGATTTCTGCTCTTACGTATGAGCTGCTACATAGAACATGGTCCCCGGGACCGCTTGACTGGTTTGTGCTCACGGAACCTTCCATCCGGGAGGTATTTGCTCCGCAGTTCCGTGACAGAGTAGTCAGTCACATTCTCGTATCGATTATCGGGCCCATT
>Ga0265298_10011879_pt1 | contig 10140 bp, 10 predicted proteins | sample AusTroGonzalo_MG_3_FD_193486 | JGI IMG/M metagenome (GOLD analysis project Ga0265298, IMG submission 193486) | Bovine rumen microbial communities from tropical cattle in Woodstock, Queensland, Australia - Gonzalo_01 | ecosystem: Host-associated > Mammals > Digestive system > Stomach > Rumen ... | reverse complement strand
AAGCTTAATCCCTATTATACTAATTAGGTGTATGCTAAAACTTAAAATTGTATCTCCTGAGAGAATTGAATTTACTGGTGAAGTATCAAGTGTCAAGGTACCAGGAGCTAGTGGACAGTTCGAGATCCTCAATGACCATGCCCCCATCATCTCTACCCTTCAGAAAGGTGTCGTAGAGTATGACGGACAAAGTCTTGAGATACTTGGCGGCTTTGTGAAAGTGCAGAAGAACGAAGTGTCTATCTGTGTAGAGAAGACCGAATAGCGTTCCTGTTCACACTGATCTAAAGACAGAATTAATATGTATCACATCAAACGACTGATTACACTTGCGCTACTGCTCTTTGTGCTGTCGCCCGCGCTAAAAGCCGAGGACTTCAGTGCGAAGGATGTTGTGCTTGAGCATATTCAGGATTCTCACGACTGGCATATCACTGACCTCATGAACGACAAGGGGGAGAAAGAGCCATTGGCCATTCCTCTGCCTGTCATTGTGAAGAGCTCAACAGGTTGGCACCTGTTTCTTTCTTCACAGTTCGAGCATCATGCCCACGATGGGTTGCGTCACGTAAAAGCGGACGCTCCTGCCGACATTCAGTCACTGGCTATCGACGTCGAGGGTGAGAACGCTGGCAAGATTGTGGAGAATGGTGAGCCCGTATTGGACCTCTCGATTACGAAGACCGTAGCCGTGATGTTCATCAACGTTGCCCTACTGTTGTTCTGCATTCTGTTTAGTGCTCGTTGGTATAAGCGCCATACGGCATCTGACAATGCCCCTGGTGGGTTCGTCGGATTCGTTGAGATGCTGGTGATGTATGTAGTCGACGACATTATCAAGCCCGCTATTGGTAAGGGCTATGAGAAGTATGTTCCCTATTTGCTCACCTGCTTCTTCTTCATCTTCACCTGCAATGTGATGGGTCTCATACCATTCCCTCCTGGGTCAGGTAATGTCACAGGCAATATTGCCGTGACCTTCGTATTGGCTCTTTGCACTTTCGTGGTTGTTCAGTTCTCTGGCAGCAAGCATTATTGGAAGGATATCTTCTGGCCGGAAGTACCATTCCTCTTGAAGTGCCCAGTACCCCTCATGCCGGTGATTGAGTTTGTTGGTATCTTCACCAAGCCCTTCGCCTTGATGATCCGACTCTTCGCCAATATGATGGCAGGCCACGCCATTGCTGTGGCGATGCCCTGTATCATCTTCTTGGTAGCATCCATGTCAGTTGGAGTGTTCTATAGCATGAGTGCTGTGAGTGTTCTAATGGCCATCTTCATGATGTGTCTGGAATGTTTGGTCTGCTTCATCCAGGCCATGGTGTTTACCCTACTCTCTTCTGTGTTCATTGGTATGGCAAGAGCCGTGCCTGAGCATGAACATTAAATCAATTCGAACAATATAATAAACATCAAATAACTAAAAAACATTACAATTATGATTACAACTTTATTAGCAATCGAAGGTGTTGCAAAATTTGGCGCAGCTATTGGCGCAGGTCTCGCAGCTATTGGCGCAGGTATTGGTATTGGTAAGATTGGTGGTTCAGCCATGGATGCTATGGCACGTCAGCCAGAAGTTATTGGTAAGTTGATGACCAACATGATTATCGCTGCTGCTCTGATTGAGGGTGTTGCCCTGTTTGCTGCTGTGATTGCCTTCATGTGTCTATAATCGACAACGAATCAACGAGAACAATTATAACAATTAGATTCAGCGTATGGATTTATTAATTCCAAGTACTGGTCTGCTGTTCTGGATGTCACTGACATTCTTCGTAGTACTGTTCATCCTATGGAAGTTCGGTTTCCCTGTCATTACCTCAATGGTAGCAGAGCGAAAGGCGTTCATAGATGAATCACTGCGTAAGGCTCATGAGGCAAACGAGCGACTGGCCAATATACAGAAAGAAGGTGAATCCATCTTGCAGGAGGCTCGCGAAAAACAAGCACAGATCCTCAAAGAAGCTGCCGACACGCGCGAAGCCATTGTAGAACAAGCTCAGGAGAAAGCCCGCAAGGAGGGTGCTCGTCTGTTGGAGGATGCCCGTGTGGCCATCGAACAAGAGAAGAAAGCCGCCATTGCAGATATCCGAAAGCAAGTGACTACGCTAAGCGTTGAGATAGCCGAAAAGATACTGCGCGAGAACCTGAAGGACGATGCCTCACAGATGGCACTCATCGACCGTATGCTGGATGATGTATCTAATAAATAAAGGAGGTTGCGTATGGATATAGGAGTCATATCGGTTCGTTATGCACGTGCACTACTGAAGAGTGCCACAGAGGCGAAACTCGAAGGCCAGGTATACAACGACATGCAACTTTTAGCCAAGAGTTACCTTGATGTGCCTATCCTCCGCCACACGATAGACAACCCAATGCTTGCAAAAGAGAAGAAGCAGATGCTACTTGAGACCGCTATCGGTGGTGCCCAAGCATCTGCACTCTCCAAGGCATTTATTACCCTGGTGCTTAAAGAACAGCGTGAGAACATGATACAGTTCATGGCCAACTCATACGTAACACTTTACCGCCAACAAAAGAACATCATCCTTGGTAAACTAACCACCGCTACAGGTGTATCTCCCGCCATAGAGCAAAAGATGCGCCAGATGGTGGAGTCAAAGACTCAAGGCGTTGTAGAGTTTGAGACTCAGGTCGATCCTGAAATACTCGGAGGATTTGTACTTGAATATGACACTTATCGCATGGATGCCAGTGTCAAGTCGAAACTCAACAACATTCTAAACACGTTGAAGAAATAGGCGTTATAACGTAACTACGTAATAACGTAATAACGAAAAAGAAAGTAAAAATGTCAGATAAAATTAAACCAAGTGAAGTATCACAGGTGCTACTCGAACAACTGAACGGTATCTCAGATAGTACGCAGTTCGACGAAGTGGGCACCGTGCTTCAGGTCTCTGACGGTGTGGCACGTATCTATGGTCTTCGCAATGCCGAGGCCAACGAACTGCTGGAGTTCGAGAACGGAACAATGGCTATTGTGATGAACTTGGAGGAAGACAATGTGGGCTGTGTGCTTCTGGGAACCACATCAGGCATCAAGGAAGGCATGGTCGTGAAACGCACCAAGCGCATTGCTTCTATCCGTGTGAACGACAATATGTTGGGACGTGTCATCAACCCACTGGGACAGGCCATCGACGGTAAGGGAGAGATCGACCTGAAGGACTCGTTCGAGATGCCTCTCGACCGTAAAGCTCCAGGTGTAATCTACCGTCAGCCCGTGAAAGAGCCTCTGCAGACAGGTCTGAAGGCTGTCGACTCGATGATTCCCATCGGTCGTGGTCAACGTGAGCTGATCATCGGAGACCGTCAGACAGGTAAGACCGCTATCGCTGTCGATACCATCATCAACCAGAAAAGCTTCTACGAGGCTGGCAAGCCTGTTTATTGTATCTACGTGGCTATCGGTCAGAAAGCATCTACCGTAGCTGCCCTTGTACAGACGTTGAAAGAGCGTGGCGCCATGCCTTATACAGTGGTGGTGTCTGCCACAGCTGCCGACCCTGCAGCCATGCAGTACTATGCTCCATTTGCCGGAGCTGCCATCGGCGAATACTTCCGCGATCGTGGTCTACCCGCATTGGTAGTCTACGACGACCTGTCGAAACAGGCTGTTGCCTATCGTGAGGTATCCCTCATCCTGCGTCGTCCTTCTGGTCGTGAGGCCTATCCAGGCGATGTATTCTATCTGCATTCTCGTCTGTTGGAGCGTGCAGCCAAGATGAACGAACAGCAAGAAGTTGCCGAGCAGATGAACGACCTACCCGAGTGCATGAAAGGTCATGTAAAAGGTGGTGGTTCGCTTACCGCTCTGCCAATCATTGAGACGCAGGCAGGCGACGTGTCGGCCTACATCCCCACGAACGTGATTTCTATCACCGACGGACAGATCTTCTTGGAGAGTGACCTCTTCAACCAAGGCTTCCGTCCAGCTATCAACGTAGGTATCTCCGTATCTCGTGTGGGTGGCTCAGCACAGATCAAGTCCATGAAGAAAGTGGCAGGTACGCTGAAGATCGACCAAGCACAGTATCGTGAGCTGGAAGCATTCTCGAAATTCTCCAGTGACATGGATGCCGTGACAGCGATGACGCTCGACCGCGGTCGCAAGAACAACCAACTGTTGATTCAGCCACAGTACAGTCCTATGCCCGTAGGTGAACAGGTGGCTATTCTCTATTGTGGTGTGCACGGTTTGATGCGTCAGGTACCTATTGATAAGGTGCGCCAGTGTCAGGATCAGTTCCTCGACAAACTGCGCTCATCTCACCCAGAAGTACTTGAGACACTGGCCAATGGCAAGATTGACGAGGCTACCACCAAGGTTCTCGAAGAGGTGATGGCTGATATTGCAGGAACGTATAAAGCCTAATTGCCTATGCCAAGCCTGAAAGAAATCAAGGGCCGCATAGCCTCGGTCAACAGCACGCGCAAGATCACGTCGGCTATGAAGATGGTTGCCAGTTCTAAACTGCACCATGCTCAGATAGCCATTCAGAATATGCTTCCTTACGAGACACTCTTGGAACATATTCTCAAGTCGTTCTTGGCTGCCGAACCGGGTGCTCAGACCATCTACGACCAAGAGCGCCCGATCAAACGTGTAGCGCTCGTGGTCTTCAGTAGCAACTCTTCACTCTGTGGTGGCTTCAATGCCAACATTATCAAAACCATGACAAAAGTCGTGGAGGCGGTCTCTGCCGAGTTAGGCAAAGAGAATGTAGAGGTATATCCTATTGGACGCAAGGTGACTGAGAAAGCCCAGAAGCTAGGCTACAACGTGAAATGCGACTTGGCCAATCTTGTCGACCACCCCAACGTGAAGCAGTGTATCGACTTGACCATGGAGTTGGGCGAACGCTTTGCTAAAGGCGAGATTGACAAAGTGGAGTTAATTTATCATCACTTCAAAAGTGCAGGCTCACAGATCCTCACACACAAGACCCTCCTTCCTATTGACATAGAAAGTGAACTCCAGCGTGACCACGAGCGCGACTTATCATCGACTGTTACGACGCAAAAAGTTCAAGACTACTTAAAGAAAAAGGAACGGAAAGCCAAAGGGAACGGAGAAAACGAGGAAGTATCACTGAACGACAATTTCATCGTCGAGCCCGACAAGAGAACAGTCCTGATGAACTTAATTCCAAAAATGGCTCATCTGATGGTTTACACCGCCCTTCTGGATAGTGTAGCCTCCGAGCATGCAGCCCGCATGGTAGCAATGCAAACGGCCACCGACAATGCCGACGAGCTATTAAGGGAATTGAACCTACAATACAACAAGAGCCGTCAGCAGGCCATCACCAGCGAACTGCTCGACATTGTTGGTGGAAGTGTAAATAATTAAAGAGCCTACAGACACTTTAATCTGTAATATCCTCAAGCGGAATCTTATGGAGCGATTTCAAGTAGTTGCAGCGCGACTCAATGATATCGCTCCATTTGTTATTCAATAAGTTATTGATGGGCAGATCAATTCTCCATTTTCCTTGCGACTCAAGCCTGTCAATCATCACCCCAACATTCAGGTTCGAAAGACTTTCCGATGGTACATATTGCGACGACTCTCCCTTCTCATCAGTAGAAATCTCAATAATCAGATTAGCCTCAATCATGTTGAACAGGAGATCATTGACGATTCTGACAGGTATACCAGTCTCGGACTTCAGTTCCTCTGTAGTATAAGGACGTTTTCCGTCAGCATATCTGCGGCAGATACGTGACAAAAGAATGGCGGAAAGCATCAACTGATAGCGATGGCTGATGTCAGACGTATGGGCATCATAACTGTAGTAATCCAGATTCTGACTAATATAGGTCAGTTCAGCACCAAACAAGCAGATTGTCCATGATATCTGAATCCAGAACATAAACAATGGGAGCGCTGCAAAAGAACCATAAATAGCGTTATAGCTGGTCATCCATATCTGCGAATTGATATAGAAATATTGCAGCCACTGCATGGCAATACCTGAGAGAATGCCTGGCACAATTGCGCTTTTCAGCTTCACATGCGTATTCGGCATAAACACATAGAAGGCAATGAACAGTGAAGACATCAGCACATAGGGTGTCAGTTTAATCGCCAATCGAACGGCAGGCCCCAGCAACAAGAAATCCGGCAACGATGTGGAAAGTGTCACCATGAAGATACTCAAGCCCGACGACAACACAATAAAGATGGGGAACAGGAAGAACAGTGATACATAATCCGTAACCGTTCTGAAAATACTGCGCTGCTTCTTCACCTGCCATATCTCGTTGAATGTAGCCTCGATATTACTGACCAGCATCAAGATGGTGTAGAGCATGAACATCAGGCCAACACCCAAGAAAATACCACTTTTGGTATGAACGAGATAGCTATTGACAAAGCCGATAATAATCTCAGCTGCCTGCGGTTGAGAAGACAGGGCATCACGGAACCATACCTCTATATATTTATTATAGCCGAACCCACGGGCAATCGCAAACACGACAGCTAATGTTGGTACAATTGCAAGAAGCATCGAATAAGTCAATGCCGAAGCATGACTCATCACACGCTTGGTCGTAAAAAATCTGATGGCAAGGTAGAGAATCTTGATAATCTCATACACAATTCTACGCAACGGCGACAATTCGTCCGTATTAACAAGCCATATATCGGTTTTTATGAAAGCCAATAATTTCTTATAGTTCATGATTCTTGCTAAATTTGATTAGTAGGTATTGTATCTTGTTTGATTGGTTGAGTCAGAAAAAAAGAAAGCACTGCCCCTATAAGCCGGGTTCTGTTCTGACAATATGTCAGTGCCTGCCATTTATCTAATACGCACGTCACCATGCGTCTTTAGCGTTCTACCCTCCATCGTGTTTTCTTTACAGAAAACTCAAGCGGACAACCTTTCACCCCTAAAGGGAACGACGGTATACATGAACTTGCAGCCTCCAGATGGAACAGCCCGCCGATCACCCGACGGCTGGTGGTCTCTTACACACGCCTTCTCACCCTTACCCCACCCGCTCGGTTCTCCTCGCGGAGCCTAAGAAGGCCTATTGGGGCGGTAATTTTCTTCTTCCATATCCAACTGTCGCCAACTGCTTCTACTTTCAGAAGTGGAGCGCCCTATGCTGCCCGGACTTTCCTCTCGTCTCTCCTTTCAGAAAGGCCAGCGGCAAGCCGGAGCAGTGCTTTCAGGCTGCAAAAGTACTAATTTTTATTTAAATTAAGTCATTAAATGAATGTAAAAAAAATAAATTCTGTCGCAAACAGAACTTAAACGTCGATTTTGAACTGTTAAAATGCAAGAAAAACGTCCGTCAAATTGTCATGTTTCATGTTTTTGCCTATATATTTGCAATGGTCAGTTTGACCAACAAACAGATTATTAACAAACACAAATAGATTATGAAAAAGATTGTAAATTACATTTTTCCCGCTATTAGCGTAACAGCAATTGTTTTCTCGGTAGCCGCTTTCAATCAGACTTGCGCAGCAACCCAGTCAACTAATAATGTGGCTCAGATATCAGCTGTTCCTGCAGGTCAGCCTGTTGATCTCACTTATGCAGCCGACAAGGCCCTGCCATCAGTCGTGCATATTAAATATGTACAGAACTCCAAGATTCAGACCGTAAAGGTTCAGCGCGATCCGTTTGAGGATTTCTTTGATCCCTTCGGAGGCTTCTTCGGACGTGGCCAAGGAGGCACTCAGGAGCGCAAGGTGCAAACTCCGAAGAAGACAGCGACAGGTTCAGGTGTCATCATCTCTACCGACGGTTATATCGTTACGAATAACCATGTCGTTGACGGTGCCGACGAACTCACCGTTACACTGAACGACAACAAGGAATATTCTGCCCGCATCATCGGTGCCGACAAAACTACCGACCTTGCACTTATCAAGATCGACGGCAAGAACCTTCCCGCTATCACCATTGCCAATAGCGACAATGTGAAAGTGGGCGAATGGGTGCTCGCTGTAGGCAACCCTCTTGGACTCAACAACACCGTGACTGCAGGTATCATCTCGGCCAAGGCACGCACACTGGGAGCCAACTCAGTGGAATCGTTCATCCAGACCGATGCCGCCATCAATGCCGGTAACTCAGGTGGTGCCCTTGTCAACACCCGTGGTGAACTGGTAGGCATCAATGCCATGCTATATTCGCAGACCGGTTCGTATAGTGGTTATGGATTTGCAATTCCTACTACCATCATGAACAAAGTGGTGGATGACATCAAGAAATACGGAACCGTTCAACGCGCCATGATTGGCATTGGCGGTGTGGATGTGAAGAAACAAGTCGATGTTGAGAAGGAGCAGGGCAAGGAAGTTGACTACGGCACGATGGAAGGTATCTATGTAGCCGAAGTATCTGAGAACAGCGCTGCCGAAAATGCAGGTATTGAGAAAGGCGATGTGATTATCGAAATTGACGGCCAGAAAGTTCAGAAGTTTGGCGACCTGAGTGGTATCATCGCTCAAAAGCGTCCTGGCGACAAGATCAGCATCACCTATCTGCATAACAAGAAGAAGGTCACTAAGTCAGTAACCCTTCGCAACGAGCAGGGCAACACCAAGGTGGTGAAAAATGCCGATATGGATGTGTTGGGAGCAGACTTCCGTCCTGTTACCGAAGCCATGCAGAAGCAGCTCGACATCACCTATGGCTTGGAGGTCATCAAGGTCAATGGTGGTAAGATGAAGGAAGCTGGCATTCCCAAGGGCTTCGTCATCCAACGTGTCAACGATGCAGCGATGAAGAGCGTAGAGGATCTACAGGAAGCCGTCAAGGACGCTTCTACATCGAAGGAGCCGGTGCTCATCATCAAAGGTATATTCCCCACAGGAAAGCGCGGATATTTCGTTGTTCAGTTGCAAAACGACTAAACAATACGAAAAAAAACGATTTTTTCACTACTTTCTCTTGGCGATTCAGTAAAAATACGTTACCTTTGCCGGGCAACTATAAAATGAACAACCATGAGACAACTGAAAATCACCAAATCGATAACCAATCGTGAAAGCGAAGCTCTTGACAAATACCTCCAGGAAATTGGCAAGGAGTCAATGGTTAGCGTAGAAGAAGAAGTGGAACTTGCTCAACGTATCCGTCAGGGCGACCGACAGGCGTTGGAACGATTAACCAAAGCAAATCTCCGCTTTGTGGTTTCCGTTGCTAAACAATATCAGAATCAAGGACTCAGTTTGCCCGACTTAATCAACGAGGGCAATCTGGGTCTTATTAAAGCAGCTGAGAAATTCGATGAGACTCGTGGTTTCAAGTTCATTTCCTATGCCGTATGGTGGATTCGTCAAAGCATCCTTCAAGCTTTGGCCGAACAGAGTCGCATCGTGCGCCTGCCGCTCAATCAGGTAGGAGCTGTCGGAAAGATTAACAGAGTACTCAGCAAGTTCGAGCAAGAACATGAGCGCCGTCCGTCAGTAGATGAGATCTCTGAGCAGATTGACCTGCCAAGAGAGAAGATTGATGAAGCGATGAGCGTCAGCGGACATCACATATCGGTTGATGCGCCCTTCTCCGATAGCGACGACACCTCACTACTCGATGTGCTCGTCAACGACGATTCGCCAATGGCCGACGGTACGCTCGTAGCGGAATCGCTGAAGAAAGAGATCAGTTCCGTTCTGACCATTCTCAATGAGAGGGAGCGAAACATCATCGAAGCCTTCTTCGGCATCAACCAGCCAGAGCTCACCTTGGAAGAGATTGGCGTGAAATACTCACTCACCCGCGAACGCGTGAGACAAATCAAGGAGAAGGCCATCCGTCATCTCCGCGACAACGTAAAGAACAAAATGCTATTAGATTATTTAGGACAATGAAGAGATCCCTACTCAGATTATTTGCAATACTGTTGCTGACAACAATTACCGTATCCTATGCTGAAGCCAAACGTGTGAGAGTACCTAAAATGTACATGTTTGGCTTTGCCGCTTCGTTCAACGATACCATTGTTCACTTCACCAACGTGATAGAAGTCGATTCGGTATGGATAGAGTCCAAGAAAAAATTCCTCATTGGCCGCGAACAGTATTCCAATCAGTTGCGCAACTACCTTGAGTCAAAGGAGCAATTGCCCAACCGAACCTGTGTC
>Ga0265298_10011878_pt1 | contig 10140 bp, 11 predicted proteins | sample AusTroGonzalo_MG_3_FD_193486 | JGI IMG/M metagenome (GOLD analysis project Ga0265298, IMG submission 193486) | Bovine rumen microbial communities from tropical cattle in Woodstock, Queensland, Australia - Gonzalo_01 | ecosystem: Host-associated > Mammals > Digestive system > Stomach > Rumen ... | reverse complement strand
CCCCCCACCAAGCCGGAGCGCGGCAACGTCTGCGGGAACGTGTAGGGCTCACAATTTGCACCGCACGCCAAAACTAAATTTCAAAAAAATCAAAACAGAATGATATATAAATACACCCGCTTACATCTTGCAACATATAAGGCAATCAGAGCGCGCAGGAGAACGCACAGCAGCCCGCAGAGCTCACAGCAGTGTTATTATACTACCTGCGGAGCCGTGGCAAAAAGTGGCACTCTCGCGGCTCTCAGAGCACGCCCGAACAGGAGAGGAACAGGCGGGAACAGTCGAGGAACAGTCGAGAACGCTGCACAGGAGCTCACAGGAGCCACAGGAGCCACCCTCAGACCCTGACACCCGAGGGGAGCGACCCAAAAAAACCCACTTTCGAGGAGCTCGCAGGGGATAAAAGAAAAAGAAAAAAAGTCCTTGACTTATGCAGAATTGTGTGATATAATGTCAGTATACACAACAGCAACTACACAACACCACATCACAACGAACGGAGGCGGATAGATGTATACAGAATACACAACCACAACGCCCGCGACCTGCTCCGCGGAGCTCTCCTCGGAATTGTTCGCACGTTGGGCGGCGTACATTGACGGGAGCGAACGCACCCGCGACACCTACACACGCAATGTCAAGCATTTTGCGGAGTGGCTCTCAGTCCACGGAATCACACAACCGACCCGCGCGGACGTTATCGCATACAGGGACGAGCTCGCACAGGAGCACAAGCCTGCAACGGTACACGGTTATATAGTCGCGGTAAAGTTGTTTTTTCAGTGGCTTGCAAGCGAGGGGCTTTATCAGAATATCACGGAGCGAGTGAAAAATGCCAAAGTAGACCCCTATCACAAAAAAGACCCGCTCACATCAAAGCAAGCGGGCAAAGTCCTTGACAGCTTGAACCTCGAGACCCTCGCAGGGCTCCGAGACTATGCCTTAATATGTGTAATGCTCACAACGGGACTACGCACCAAGAGCATAGAGCTTGCAAATGTGGGCGACCTCGGAACCGTGCAAGGGCTCCCCGTGCTATACTATCAAGGCAAAGGGCACACCGAAAAGGCTGATTTTGTCAAGCTCTCGGAACCAGTGCGGGCAGCTCTCTCGAGGTACCTGCAAGCGAGGGGAGACCTGCTCCCGAGCTCTCCTCTATTTGCGAGCACAGCGAACAGGAACGGCGGGGAGAGAATCACGACCCGCTCAATATCCCGCATAGTAAAAAACGCCCTCAGAGCGGCGGGGCTCTCCTCAGAACGTCTGACCGCACACAGCTTACGGCATACGGCGGCGACCCTTGCAATTCAGAACGGCGCGACCCTGCAAGAGGTTCAACAGCTCCTCGGACACAAGAACATATCAATAACAATGATATACTTGCACGACCTCGAGCGAGCCCGCAACTCGAGCGCGGACAGAATCACCGCGGCAATATTCGGCGGAGGAGGTGAGCAGGAATGAAAAAAAAGATAATAGCAAGCGGAGCGGCGGCAGATATTGGAGCGGGGCTCCTAATTGATATGCTTAAGCAAGGCGAGGCGGCAGAATTGCACATCACAGACGAGAGCCCGACCGAACGAGCAAAAGCCGTTATTAAAGCGGCGGGCGGAGTGCTTTTTGACTGGAGCAACAGCCCCGAGGAGTGGAGCGCATATTTTAGGCAGAACACACCGCAGGAAATCGCAGAAGATTGTATTTTGGAGGGCATAACCACCCGCGAGCAACTCACGGACTTTACAAGGGCGACAGGAGCCGCGGAGCCGCCCGACATTGACGAACTATTGTATTATATAGCAGCTTACGAACCACAAGAGGCGGAGCTATCCGCAGACCTGCCGTTTTGAGGAGGTGAGGCATCCCCGCGGAACCAGTGAGACAACGGAGAGAATCGAGGCAAAAGGCACCTGCTCCGCCTGCTTTCCAAATAACTATTAAGGAGCAAACAGCCATGAACTCAAACACCTTTAACCCGAACACGACAACCGAAAACGACAGAATCGACCGCGAATATACTGAATTTGAATCATACGCGCAGTTGATACTTGACGGAGCCCCGCTCCTATTGGAGCCCGACCCGAGCATTGACACGCGGCAAACAGTGGAGCAGGCTTTACAAGCCTACAACGCGGCGGCAGTTTTTGAGCTCTCGCTTGCACTCCGCGAGCTCGCAGCGGCTTACAGGGAGGCACACGGGATAACACCCGAGGCACCCGAGCCCGAGCCTAAGAGCGGCAAACAGTGGCAATAAAAAACGGCTGAAAAAACACAAAAGCCCCCGAGGAGGCACCCTCGGAGGCTTGCAACCACATCACACGCACGGGGCGCGGGACGTTTACACAATGGTATTATACCACACCACGCCCCAAAAGTCAAGAAAAAACCGATTTTTGGAGGTATTTTTATATGTACACACCAACATCACAGGAGGCGGGAGCTCTCGAGCCCTGCCCGAGCTGCAAGGCAAACCGCGGAACCATACACGCAATACATAACGGCTTTTACTGCAAGTGCGAGAAATGCGGAGCGCAGACAATAGCCGTGAGCTATTACAGCCCCGAGGAGCTCACACCCGAGCAGGAGCAAAGAGCACAGCGGGAGACCCTCGCGCAGGCGGTAAGATATTGGAACCGCGGCGACCTTATCACACCGCGGATAGATTCGGCGGCAGTCTGACCGCGGAACATCTCGAGGGGAGCTCCGACCTGCTCCCCTCTTGACTTTTTATTGTGTGTATGCTACAATGTGCATACAAGCATACACAACCACATCACACACCACACAAAGCGCAGGAGGTACAAACACAATGATAATAACAGTCACGAACCAAAAAGGCGGGACGGGTAAAACCACGACCGCGGCGGCTCTCCTCAGTTGGTATGCAACATATAGCCGCGCCCTCGGAGTTGACCTTGACCCACAGTGCAACTTGACACTTGCAACAGGAGCGAGGAGCTCTAACAGAACCGCCCTCGGACTGCTCACAGGAGAGGCGGAACCGCGCGACACGATACAGGGCACCAACTACACCACGGAGAACGGCTCCGCCGAATGTGTGGCGGGCTCTCCTGCTCTCAGCTCCGCGGATAGTATTTTTTCGGAGGATATAGGCAAGCCCTACAAGCTCCGCGAGGCTCTCTCAGAGCTCCGCTCCGAGTACGACCATATAATTATTGACAGCCCGCCCGCTCTCGGTGTGCTCTCAGTCAATGCATTGACCGCGGCGGACTGGCTCATAATACCAGTAGGGGCGGACGTTTTTTCAGTGCAAGCCCTCGCGCAGCTCTCCGACACTATCGAGCAGGTACGGAGATACACGAACCCACAATTAAAAGTCGCGGGGCTCCTGCTCACACGGCACAACAGCCGCGCGAACATCTCCCGAGACTTGCGCGCGGTACTCGAGCGGGAGGCGGAACGGCTGCACACTCGCGTATTTACTACGGCAATCCGCGAGACCGTCACAATTAAGCAAGCGCAGGCAATGCAGCAAGGGCTTTTTCAAATCGACCCGAACGGCAGCAACACGGCAGCGGCGGCGGACTATCTCGAATTTATAAAGGAACTCGAGAACGTGACCGCCGAAAAATAACAGGAGGTTTTATACATGGTAAAGGCTAAAACAGACTACACCGCGAGCCCCGCGCTCGCATTTATCAAGCCCGCAGCGGAGCAGGAGCAGGCGACCAGCGCGCCCGCCTCTCTCACATCTCGCAAAGCTCCCGAGGGAATGAAAGTCAATCCCTATTACATAGAGAAACGCACTCGCAGAGTGCAGCTCGTTTTGCAGCCCTCGCTATATGAAAAGGCAAAGGCAGCGAGCGAGGCTCTCGGACTTTCATTCAATGACTACGTTCACGCCCTTTTGGAGCAAGCCTTGACAGATTCGGCGGAGTAACCTGCCGAACAGAGACAACGGCAGCGAGCGGAACGACCTGCACACCCTCGAGAGAATTTCCCGAGGCAGGAGCAGGCACCTCGCAGAGCTCCGAGCCCCTCGGAACCGCCGAACATCTCTCCCGAGACCTGCTCCGAGTGCATACACAACAGAATTACACAACAGGAATTACACAAAGTTTCGTATAATTTGTATTTGGTGCAACTTTGAAAACTGCCCGCAACTCGCGCAAATGGCTATAAATAGGCAAAAACAGCATATCAGCGGATTTTTGTGCAATTTCAATTGTGAACAAGCTGTAAACGGCTTGAAATTGTCCGCGCACGGCGTACACAATCAGACATACACAACCACTATACACAATGTAAACAGGAGGGGCAGAAAATGGGCACAATTCGATATTGTGGGAACGTTTCGGGAACGCTCGCAGGTGCGCGCGTGAAGTCGGGGCACCTATACGGCGTGGACGTGCTGCAAGAGCATTTCACCTGCATTTTGACATACACCCCGAGCGGCTGCACTCTATTTGTAAACGGAGCACCCTGCGAGCTCTCCGACCCGCTCAATGTATACGAAAATACCCGCGCTATTGGTGATATACTCATAGAACGCGGCAGGAGCACGCACCCGAGGAGAACGCGCCCAGAGTGGTACACCATAGCCCGCAAGCTCGCGGCGGCTATATCAGAGGCGGAGACCCTTATAATAAAGCGACAGGAGGCGACAGCATGAACGCCCGCCCCGAGTTTAGCTCCCTCGAGGAGCTCTCCGACCGCGAGCGGGCTTTTAGGCTCCTCGAAAAGCTCCTGCACAGTGCGGAGCCTACATCAGAGCACCGCCTTGTATATAGCCTCGCTCTCGGATATAACTACGCAACAGGGCGGGAGGAGTATTCGGCGGACGTTCTCGCACTCGCTCGAATAGTGACCGCCCGCGAGAAATGACAGCCGCCCGACCTGCTCCGACATACAGAGATAAAAAAAGAGCCTCACTCGGAGCGAGAGAGACCCACAGAACAAGACAAGCGCACGTTATAAGCCGCCTATATTATAGCACAGGAGAGGGGCGGCAGTCAATGACAAATGAGGAAATAGCTGTACAGATTTTGAACGGCTCCGCGGAGCTATGCCCGCTATTATGGGAACAGGTAAAAAAGCTGCTCTATATGTGGGCGGGCAGGTACTACGGAGCAAACCGCGAGGCATTTAAACGGGCAGGAGTGGAGCTCTCCGACCTCGAGCAAGAGTTATATTTTGCATTTCGGCAGGCGGTGCAATACTACAAGCCCGACAGCGGATATAATTTTACAGCCTTTTTGAAATATCCTTTTTTGAATACGTGCAGGCGGCTCCTCGGACGGAACCGACAGGAGCCCGACCCGCTGAACAAGTGCAGCAGCCTTGACCGCCCCGCAAAAGAGGAGGAGGCGGAGGGCGCGACTATTGGAGACTTACAGCCCGACCCTCAGAGCTCCGCTTTTATTGACAACCTCGAACGCGCTGCACTCGCTGAAATAGTCCGCGCGGAGGTTGACAGGCTCCCCGAGAGGCTCTCCGACATGGTAAAGCTATATTATTTTGACGGGCTTAATTATGAGCAGATAGGAGCGCAGCTCGATGTTAGCGGCTCATTTGTGGGACAATCTCTCAGCAAGGCAAGGCGAGAACTCCGAAAGTCCCGCGAGCTCCGCTCTCTTTATTTGGAGTGCGGCAGAGCACACCCGAGCCCGCGCGGCTATTATCCCGAGTGGAGCCCCGAGAGATTCGAGGAGACCCGAGCGCGGCAGAGATTGGAGAGAGAGGCAGCGACCTCGAGAGGCTCCGAGCAACTCGCGGCAGAGCTCCGCGAGCTCCTCGAGGACATACACCGCGCGAACCTCGGAGAATGATTCGGCGGACAGCTCCGCGCCCGAGCTGATATAATACAAGTGTATTCCATGAAATACCACCGAAAAAGATAACGGAGCAGGGACAGAGACCGACCCGCCCCGCTCTCTTTTTTTCTCTCCAACAGGAGCAGGGAGCTCCGCTTATTGTCCGAGAACAACAGTTAGCGGACATTAAAAAAAAGACCTGCTCCGAGCTCATAATTGACAGACCCCGAGAGCTCCCGAGCTCCTCACGGGCTCCAAAATGTGAGACAATGTGAGAGGCTCTCAGCTCTTCCCGAAGAGAACAAGACGAAGAACGCGGAGCGGCTCTCAGCTCTCCGAGGGGCTAACAAGAGCATAACAAAATAGACCTGCTCCGCTACACTTGCAAGCACAGATTTTGTATATACGTGTATATACAATTCTCCACTTGCAAGCACAGAAAACGGAGCCCCACGGGGACACATTTTCACACTTGCAAGCATAGAATTTGTACGCCCACGGGCGTACAAAATCACGCTTGACAAGGGAACACCCTTGAACCCTTAATCAGAGAGCGGAGCTCTCCTCAGAATCTCTCTCAGCTCTCACAGGAGCGAACACGCACCCCGAGCACCAAGAGAGCAGAACGGCTCCCGAGCGGAGCAGGGAGCGGAAAGCCGTTTACAGTTTATTAATACTTTTCGGCGGCTCCGTACAATTTGGGTAGTGTTACGCAATACCCATTTTGCACGTTCATTTCATTTACTTGCAAAATAGGAAACGCCCGAAATGATTTAACATTTCAAAAGTTCTCCGCAGCTCTGAGAGGGGCTCACACGCTCGAACGGCTCCCGCGGCTCATTCAGACCGAGCCCCACACCCCCACCAACGGAGCAGGACAGCAGGAAAGAACCAAAACGGGGAAAAGCGGCTTTTCCATAACTGGCAAACATTCAAGGAAAGAACCCCCACACGGTCAGAACTCGCAGAGGAGCAGACCCGACAAAACGGCGGAGCAGGTCAGAGCTCGCAGCGGCTCTCCTGCACTGGAACGGCTCGCAGGTCAGAGCTCACCCAGAGCGGCGGAACCGAGACCGAGCGCGCTGCACATCACAACAGCGGAGAAACCTGCGCCCCGATTCGGGGCGGCGGTCACATTTTGCCGAGCTCCCTGCAATGATTCAGCGGAGCAGGCAACAAAAAAGCCCTGCGGAGTGCGTGGGCTTTCAATGATTCGTAAAAATGCACAAACCCGAAATTGGGACAGAATGTGTAGAAATTTATACAAAATTTGCAAAAATCTGAAATTCTTTTGCATATTCGCAAATTAAATCAATTATTTCAATCTTATTTACATTTATCTTGCATTTTTTATGTGCAATCAGCCGATTTTTATTTTTCATATTTACAATTCAAAAAATATGTGATAGAATTAAAAACAGAAAAAGGAAAAAGCGGCGACCGCTGCAAACAGTCACCGCTCAATTGCAAAGTAAGTTTGTGGGCTTACTTCCTAAACACAAGACCATTATAACAGAGCACGCGCAGCAAGTCAAGAGGACAGAGCATATTTTTTCTTTTTATTTTGTTTTTTTGTGTGAATAGCACAAACCGCACGGGGATATCTGTTATAAATATCTATTGTAATCAAGGGAGCCGCTCAGCTTATTTTGTGCGGCTCTCTTTTTCTGTATAATCAATATGCAGGAGGTCGAAACAATGGCAACAATCACAGCAACAGCAGACCACGCCCGCGAATTACAGCGCGAATATATGCGAGAGTGGCGAAAAGCTCACAGGGAGCACACCCGCGCATATTGCAAGCAGTGGCGACAGAAGAACCCCGAGCGCTGCAAGGAATATCAGCGCCGTTATTGGGAAAAGCAGGCGGACAAGGATTTGCAGACCCTCGCAAGCTCTATCAGAGAGGAGCAGGGCGGCAATGACTAAGAACCACACCACACGGAGAGGAGGGGCGCAGAATGATTGTTAATCTGCTACCCACAACGCCGACAGACCGCGGAACTCTCATTTATTCAGCGGACAGCCGCGGCTTTTACTGCAAGCCCCAGGGCGGCGAAATCGGAGCTATACGCAAGCGCCTCGAGGGAACCGCTGCACATACTCAGAGCACACCGCAGGAGCTCGCGGAGCTCATAGCAAGCGGGCACACGATACAGGGCGCACAGCTCCGAGACAAGACCGAACCGAGCGAGGACACCGACAGCCGATTTTTGCGGCAACAGTTATTTTTTGTTGACATAGACAACGACGAAAAGCACGCGGACGGCAAGAAATACAGAACGGCGCACCCTATCAGCTCACACAATGATATTTTGCGCATATCGAGGGCGGCAGGACTGGAACCCGCTATAATCGCGGAGAGTTTCTCGAGCGGCAAGACCGACCCGAACGGCGACCCGATACCGAAATATCACGTCATTTTCGCGGCAGCCGAACCGATACAGACCACGACCGAGGCGCGGCACGTTTTGTCAAATCTCCTCGGAGTGTTCGGCGGAGCTGATGAGGCACTAAAAGACCCGGCGCGCATTTTGTTCGGCTCACCTGCGGACAAGCCTTTATATGTGCAGAACGTCACCAACAGCCCCGCAGCGCTGCTCTCCTGCTACACGGCACCAGAGCCCGAGCCTGCACAGCCCGCGGAACTGCCTGCACCTGCTCCGACCTCGAGGAGCTCGAGCACGGCACCGAGGAGAACAGAGGAGGCAGACCCGGACTATTTGCTTTCAATGATAGATGTGAACGCGCTTGAATATCCCGAGTGGCTCAGAGTCTCCGCAGCTTACAAAGTCGCGGGCGGCTCTCTCGAAGTATGGGAGCAGTGGAACGCACAATACACACGCGGCAAGAAGTCACCGCAGGAGCAGGCGCGGGAGAACCGCGCAACGTGGAAAGGCTCAACGGGTAAAGGCGTAACAAAAGGCAGCTTGAAACGATTTGCAAAGCAGCACAGCCCCGCGGAATATGATTCATATATGCAGGCGCTCACCCCGAGCAAGAGCAAGCGCAAGACCCAGAGCACCGCACCCGAGACCGAGACCGCGGCGGAGCAGTTCGGCGGCTCTCAGAGCGTGGAGGCTCCTGCGGGAGAGCTCCTCGAAATAACCGAGGGCGGCGGCTCTCCTCAGTGGGTACCGCTTGAATTTCCCGAGTGGCTCGAAAAGCCCGCAAACTATGTTGATTTTGCCTTTATTGATGAAAAAGACAAAGTGCATATTGTCGCGTATCTCCTCGCGGATAACGTGAGAAAAACAAGCAATTACATATTTGTGAGAGGCGCGAACCCCTCGGAACCAGTGCGGCGGTTTTGGTATATCGGCGGCGTATACAGACCCGTGAACGATGAATATATTAAGAATAAGATACGCGAGCGCCTCGAGGTATTCGGCGCGATTCACTGCAAGAAAACATATATCGAGGAGGCATTTTATCAATTATGTCTCGATGAATGCTATCACACCGACAGCGAATTGAACGCAGACCCCGCGCTTATAAACTTTGAAAACGGCGTGCTCAACATTAACACCCTTGAGCTCACGCCTCACACGCCCGAGCTGCTCTCCACCGTGCAGATACCTTGTAATTATGCGCCGGGGCTCGAGCTCAAAGACTGCCCGACCTTTACGCAGTTTATTACAAGGCTCGCGAACTACGACAACGACAGCACCGCCGCGCTTATTGAGTACATCGGCGCAGTTATCTCGAACGTGGACGGAACCCGATTCAAAAAAGCGTTATTCCTGCGGGGCGCGGGCAACTGCGGCAAATCGAAATATATTGAACTCCTGCGGCGGCTGCTCTCTGATGAATACTACGCGACCGCCTCGCTTGAAAAGCTTGAATCACGTTTCGGAGCTTACAGCCTATACAATAGGCGGCTTATTGGCGACCCTGATATAAAATATCTCAAAGTTTCGGAGCTCAACACATTCAAGCAGGCGACAGGCGGCGACCCTTTACAGCTCGAGCAGAAAGGCAAAATGCCTTTTTCGTTCAAATATTCGGGCTTTATGATTTTCGGCTGCAATGAACTCCCGTTATTCGGCGGCGACAATGGAAAATGGGTATATGATAGAATGCTGCTCATACGTTGTGGCGAACCAGTGACGGAGCAGGAGCGAGACCCGCACATTTTGGAAAAGATGTACACCGAGCGCGCTGCTATTGTTTCCGTGGCGGTTCAATACCTCAGAGCTTGCATAAAACGCAAATACAGATTCAGCGAGGGCATTTCAAGTCAACACCTGCTCGCAACGTACAGGAACGACAACGACCCCGTGCGCGCATTCCTCGCTGAATGTTGCCTGCTCCGAGAGGAGGGCGCACCCATTAACGGCGATATACAGCAGCGTGATTTTTACCG
>Ga0265298_10011877_pt1 | contig 10141 bp, 8 predicted proteins | sample AusTroGonzalo_MG_3_FD_193486 | JGI IMG/M metagenome (GOLD analysis project Ga0265298, IMG submission 193486) | Bovine rumen microbial communities from tropical cattle in Woodstock, Queensland, Australia - Gonzalo_01 | ecosystem: Host-associated > Mammals > Digestive system > Stomach > Rumen ... | reverse complement strand
CGGATATCTTGGCAGCATTGCCCAGAATAGAGCGGCCGGCCTGACTCTGAGCCAGGTTGTTCCAGGCACTGATCTGAGCAGTGGTCAGGTTCTTCCAGCTCTGTGAGAGCTGCTTAAAGATACCCTTAACGGTACTCTGACTGGCAGTAGTGGTCTTCTTACCATAACCGCGGTTACGGAGATACTTGCGGCCCTTGGCCTTAGCAGCAGTCACGCCCTTGGCGCTACCGCTCATCTCCTCGAATGCAATAGAAGGTGCATACTTCATAGTAGTAAATGTTTTAGATGGTTGATTAATTAGTTTGTTTTTCTCTTGGTATATCTTGAGCTCATAATACCCATAGTTATAAATCGCATTGACAAATCCTGTCATCGCATCTGGTAGTCCCGGCCAACCCCGTGGCCACACTCATCCACGCTGTTTCAACAAAGTACTTCTGTCCAGGCGTGGGCTTCACCGTCAGCCTGTCCGTATAGACCTTGGTAACATCCGCAAAGTTCCGTTCCGGAATAAACCCCGCATCCACCAGCACCGGCAACCCACCGCCGTAAGTCTTCCCGGCACTGGCCGCCGCACTCATCCGCACGGCCAGCCTATAACCTGCACCCGGATTCACCAACCGGCTGAACTGAATCAGTCCAGGAGTAACAATGATATTGCTGTACTCCACCTCCGGGATAGCCGGAATCTCCGTAGGGGGCACCGCCAGCATCTCCAGTCCCAGCAGCGCCCGGTTGCAGTTAAGTGTAACATAAGCATTCACCGCTGGACTCTGAGTCCGCATGCGGCTCCCAAAGGCATGAGCTGCAGCAAACGCAGCCCACGCCTCAGCCTGCTCCGCTGTAAGGCGCTTAAAGCTCCTGCCCACACGGGCAAACAGAGCACGACTGTTTTTTTGATTGGGAGTAACACGTCCCGGCTGATGGCAACGTCCGCTCAGTATGGTTCCGAATTTCGTGCTGCGGGCAGTAACTATACCCGCGCTGCCGGACATCCCGCCAAAGGGAACAGAAGGTTGTGTTTTCATGGTATCAGATCCTGTTGTGACCTTAATTTGCTACACAAAAATATACACTAAAAATCCCTTTTGCAACTATTCAGAGCACTATTTTACACACAAAACCGCCCCTTGTGCAACTTTGTTCTTCGTTGGTTTTTCTTTGGTTTTTATTGGTCTTTATGGCCGATGTTCAATTAGGGCCGATGGCCGATATTCGGGCCGATGTGCGATGTTTCCAAGCACCGCCGGACTATGGGATTGGGGAGACAACGCTCCGCAGCTACTACGCCTCCCTTCCGGACCCTAAACGGCAAACTCCTCCTCAAAGTCCCCTGCGGGGCCTTACGTTCGTCAAACAAGTGCCGTTCTTAACGGGATCCTCCAGGTGGCTCCGCTTAACGCTGCTCCACGATGCTCCCCAATCCCGTAGTCCGGCTCCTGCAGATGGAAACATTATCAAACTAAATGCCGATGGTGATCATCGGCATTTAGTAAATATGATATTGTTTACGGATAAACAGGCCGTATTGAATAACCGGAATTACGTGATTGTGTGTTGAATTCTGTGGTATAAATACTAGAAGCAAAATATAGTGCATTAGCTAAACATGGTGTTGGAGCCGGTAAACTGGAGTCTAAGTTACTAGAAGAATAATAACCCCTATAACTATCTGGTTTTTCACTATATTGGTCCTTATTATAATAAATCAAACCATCGTGATAACCAGCTGCAGGCAGGAATATTGAATTGTCGTTTGTTTTACTCTTTATCTCATAACCATAGACTCCATTTAGAGTAGTCCAGTTCCAAGTGCAGTTTTCAATTAGTTCATTTATTTCTTGGATAGTTGGCATACGCCAACCCTCGCCATATATAACATATGCGGCATCATCTTCCAAATCTAAAACCCTTTTTCCATCAACAATACCACTGTAAGTTGAGCCATCCATTTGAGGTCTTTTGGTATCAATATATTTAGTAAATCCATTGGTTTTATCATACCATTTGTATGTGTCATAACTATAATCAATCTTTGTCTTCGTCTCTCCCCAAGCGTAATAGAAACCATATTCCTCCGGTTTCTCAGCACCTACATTACATGTGGCCCACTTTACACTTAATCCGAGATCCACATATTCTTTTACTGGCACATATTCCTTAACTGTTACAGTACATGAAGCGGTCTTACCTAAACATGTTGCAGTAATGATAGCAGTTCCACTAGCTAAAGCGGTAACATACCCCTTGTCTGATACAGTAACGGTACCTGGAGCACTAGAAGACCACGTTATTGGGAAATAACTGTAATCACACGTATCGCTTTTTACGGTAATTTCAAAATCTCTGTAATCTTCACCGATTCTCAGTGTGAGCTGGTCTATATTCAAAGACATTGTCGTAATGCCGGCCCATGTCGTTGAGGTGGTAACTGGTCTCACAGCTTGTCCCTTAAATCTCATACAAGTTCCAGCAAAGATTCCCATATCCATCATAATACCATCCTCATTAATATATAGACTACCACCGGTTAAAGGACCTCGTTCAGGTAGTGAACTGCTTCCAGTATGCGATATATAGGAGTCTTCGTAATATAAGACAGGTTGAGCGTTGGTGAATGGTATAAAGATGGATTTATCAGTGTAACCTTCTTTATTACTGGTAATGGTATAACCATTAATATTGCCGTTTCGTACTCTTGTCCAAGTACAATTATTTATCAATTCTTGATACTCCGCTATTGTTGGCATACGCCAATTACCACCCCACTGAACATGAGCTACATCATCATTAGCTTCTAATACTTTCTTATAATCAACATCTCCGTATTTGGATAGAGTGTTGTACTTAGAGATTATAACATTACTACTATCACTACTTCCGCTAATCCAAAACTTATAGTTATTCCAGGAATAATTGCGTTTAGGGGTCGTTTCGCCCCAAGCGTAATAATATCCAGCCTGTTCTTGCTTTGTAGCACCCACATTAAACGAAGCCCATTTTACACTAAGACCTAAATCAACCTCTTCACCTGTAGGCATAGGTTCTTTATATGACTTAATATCACTATAGTATGTCACATTATCGATGGTTACAAAAGCCCGGTAATAGACGGTACCATATAACCAATTAACATCTGTCAGGCCATATAAATAATCATGATTAATTTGTACGGTGAAATTGTTATTATCGTCAATCCTATCAACTAAGGCGCATCGATCATCAGTCGTCAGGTCTTCATATAATCCATAGCATACGCCAAATTTAATGTTATCATATCCATCTGCGAATTTGATGTGAGACTCCACATAATTGGATTCTATGTCTCCTACAGTAATAGAATTACCTTCAAAACACTTAATGTCGCCATATATGATATTACCATTTATAATAGTATAAGCACGGTAATACACCATCCCAAAAGGTATTCGGGTAAATACTACCTCAAAAGAGTTGTCCGTATCGTTAATATCTGCCTGTAACGATATATCATTGACCGTGGGGTTCTCATTAAGGCTGTAACAAATGCCTGCGCTCAATGATTCATAACCATCTGAATATTTAATGCTTGACTTTACAGATGCATTTTCAGTCGTAAAATCGCCAGTTATTATCTTGTTACCCTCAAAATGGTAGATATCTCCATAAGTGACTTCGGCTCCTCTCATAACAAAAGAACGATAGTAAACAGTGCCAAAAGGAATATTCGTCAAAGTCAGAGTGTAACCGTTTTCTATATTTAGCGTGCGTGTATAGACTATTTGATCATTTATAGTTGGATTTTCAGAAGTAGAATAGCATACTCCAAACTGAGATATACCATTAGCAATCTTGATATACGAACTCACCTGCAGTGTTACGGTGTCAATCAATCCGGTAATAACAGAATTGCCGTCGAAAGATTTAATATTACCATAATAACATAATCCGTTTGATTCAACAACAGCTCTATAATAAACCACAGAATCAAATGGAACATTTAGTAATTGTAGTTTAAATTGCTTGTTGGCACTAATCGAATCAGTCCACACTGCTTGAGTGTGAAAATCATAAAGATTCAAATTACTATTAGCCCCATAGCAAACTCCATATCTTTTATACCCATCATCCAGAATCTTGAGTTTAGAAGTAACGCTATAATCTGATAAGTTTATTGGCCCAGTCTCAATTGAATTACCTTGAAAACTGTATTCAGGACCATAATAAAGCTTTCCCGCTATGCTTACAAAAGCTCTGTAATGCACAAGTGTATCAAATGGAATATTCCATAGTCTGGTGGTAAAACTCATATCATCTTTTATGGTATCTGCTATAACACTCAAGTCCATAAAGCCATCCGGGTTTGTGTTTATGCCATAACAGATTCCATATGTATTGATATGCTTTCGTAAGTTCTGAGATTCAATCTTTGAAACAATTGTACAAGAATCATTTCCTAAATCTCCGGTGATAATGATATCTTTCGGGGCTTTTGTTGTAAAGCTTTGAATATCGCTATAGATGTAATCTCCCTTGTAATAAATATAACTGCGATAATAGTAAGTTGTTAATGAGTCAAGCCTACTCAATGAAAGGGTATAGCTGTAATCACTACCAAACTCTTTAATGGGATATTTGTCACTATTAAGTGCCTTTACATCATTGGTTTTTGAGATAAAGAAACCAAACTCAGACTGGCATAATTCGTCCTCAGTAAGGTCTAACTTTCCCGTAATATCCGCAGTATAAAAAGTAATATCAGAAACTTGACTCGTTTGTGGGGCCGGTCCATTTATGTTGAGTTTCTTATCCTCTTCATCACAAGAAATAATGCCCAGGAATAGGGCAGTTATAGAAAGTAATGATATAATCCTTTTCATAATAAGGTTATTAATTATCCACAAACATACAAAAAAACACCTGCATTACAATATTCTTCATATCTTTGCCTTACCAATATAGAGCTTTGAATACCGCGCCGGATTGCATCTCCGGAGGGAAGGGTTCAGGGCTCTATTTCTTTTGTCTTCAGCTGAAAATACCTATATTTGCAGTGCGGGGGAGTGGAGCCCGTAAGGGAAATCCGTCCGCCGCTCCAGCATATCATCTTTGATGGTATGCTTTTTTTATCTATAGAGTCAATCTCTCTTCTTCAGGACTATCTTGATAATAGCTGCCAAAAGAAGGAATAATATAATCCAGCTTTCTACCATGATCGTTTATGCGTTAAATGCAATGCCTGCTTTTTAGATGGGTTGAATTACTCTTTTTTGTTTTTATCAGGAGGGAAAAACATGCCGGCAAAACCTAGTATGACAAAGTATGCAATAAGGAATATAACCATCATATTGCATATGCTTCCCAAAGAGTCCATAAACCTATAAGGAACTTGGTTTTGATGGTCAATACCCACATCCTCTTTAATCTGCCCATATACACATATAAGCCAGAGGGCAACACACCCGATGCCGAGTATTCCTCTTATCCCAAGTTTCAGCTTGTTTTTCTTCTTTGCCATAGCTCAAATATTCTGTAGCAATTACTTAGCAACCTTCAGGAACTGAGCCCCGCACTGCACACACTGCCAGTCCGGAATATTAGGCCCAATCAGGCAACCACCCAGTACCAGTTCTCCGCGCTGCTCTGCCTGGTATGCCTCGTAAGTGGGCTCACCGTAATTGATAATAACCACCTTGCCACCGCAAGTGGGGCACTTGGTGGGCTTTCTCTTTACTTCAACAGGTTTCTTATTATTCATAGTCCTAATCAATATCGTTAATTAAAGATTCATTTCCATCTCGTATCAACATACTTCCGTTCCCACCGCTGTTTCTCAGGAGTATCACATGGATCATACTCACTGATAATACAACCGGTGTAAAGGTCGGTGGCCATCTCTTCAGTCACATCAATAAGTTCCAGCTTATCGGTGTAGTATTCCGGAATCCTGCTACACCCAAGCAGGCATCCCATAATGTTGCCGCATATTGCTCCAGTAGAATCGCTGTCACCGCTATGGTTCACAGCACTAACAACAGCATCCTCAAAGCTGTCAGCGTGCTTAATTGCACTGTATATTGATATGGCCAGCGCTTCATGGCCAGTCCAACCCTCGCCAATCTGAGCAATAGCTTTCACATCAGGTATGTCGGTGTGGGCCAAATCAATCGCCTGCATCACAATGTCCTGCAGCCGCTTGACATGCTTCGGCCATAATTCGTGGTATGTCTTGCCTTTATCCTCTTCGCTGACAATCTCCGGCAGCGCATCAATGGCCTGTCTGGCAGCGTGGGCCAGTCTGTCGCTGCCCACAATTTCACCGTCCATGATATCCATGATCAGATGATTCAGCACGGCGGACGGCAAGAATCCCAACGGATGCTTGTGTGTTATTCTTGCCGCCTCTGCAGCCATCATGTCAATATATTGTTTGTTGCCGGCAGCATACTGGTGAATGGAGCAGAGCAGCGCAACAGGAACAGTTCTCATAACGCCACCGCATCCGCAGCTGTCATTCTTAACCTCACTGCCGTTTTTGATTGCCTTGATGGCCATGATGCATGTATTACCCGGAGCACGCCTTGAGTAAAGTTGGGGCACATCCAACAGCCATGTATGGCCATTGGTGAACATCCCATCGTCTGCAGGACGCTCAGTCAGTTTCTGCGTCATCAGCCAATCCAAGTAGGTGTAACTGCAGTAAGTGTCCGGTCTGCCCATGATGCCGCGCATATATCCGCGCGTCATTCCCAATAACAGCCCAGCAGCAGTAAACAAAGTCATTTGAGTGTCATCAGAGATAAGTGCCTTACCATTGCTTGCCAGCTTATACCTGGTAATACCTTTCTCTCCGTACTCGTTCACTATATCGTTCCAAGTCCGAAACTCCACAGGGAAGCCCAGAGCATCGCCCACAGCACCGCCCACCATGCAACCAAGTACACGGTCTTTCAGTTCATCGGATTGTCTGGAACGGTCACCCATAATCATCTGCTTTTCCACAAACATACACAAATAATTCATATTTCCATAGAATCTTCATACCTTTGTCTCAGCATCAAGAGCAGGAGGTCTTAAGGCCCACCGCACCAACCGAGCAGATAGGATGCCACGGTGGTCAAGGTACGATGCGGTAGTTTAATTATTAACTTCAAAACAAGATCCTAATTATGAGTAAAAACAAGTTCTATCAGGAGTACGCTGCACGTTTCGCTGTAGCATCCAATCAGAGTTTAGTAGAATCGTTTAACAGGGAAGTCGGCCATCCCGGTTGGACCTCTATGCGTGCCAATTGCATTGAGGCGCTTATCGATGAGTATCGGAATCGGGGCATTGACATCACGGCCGTGAATGACGGCCGTAGCACTGATTTCAATCATCATGTCCGTCTGGATGCGACTGCAAATCGTCTCATTCCGATAGCCTAAAAATAATCACTCAAAAAAGCGATCCCCACTGCCGTTCTGCTCTTGGTAGTGGGGATTTCTTAGATACTATTTCTATTTTATCTCAGTCCATAGATTAATTGTATATTAAGCACTATGCGTCAGTATCTTTAAAACGCATAAATAATGGTGAACCATCTGTAGCCTCAGGATGTTCTTTAAGGACTTCAAGAACTTTAATCCTCTCTTGTATTTCACCTTCTATTATGTAAACAAAATACCAATCTGTTTCTTTTGCTTTTTCTCGGAAAGGGTAATCAAGTTCATAAAGGTCATGATGACTCATTAATTTATGCGTTGATTTAAGGGAATAAACAACAGCCTCTTTATTCGGATTGGAATAGTCATATAGGACCAAATAACTTGCAGTGAAATACTTCTTGCTATGTCCATAAACTGTACCCTCTCTGTTTTTTGTGTATCTAATGTTATACAAATGATTCTTTAAGATCCATTCCAACTGCTCTTTTGAACGATAACAGCCTACAATGACAGTTCCAGTATTGATAACGTACTGTTCATCGATCTTACCTTTTAATAGTTTTATGCTGTGAGTTTGATTATGATGAATGGAGCAGTCGGAATAGTATATGTATGGATCTGTTCCCAAACGATACTCTCGTATAATAAAATGTTCTTCTAACTGTAAAAGCAGGTTTGTATTTTCTTCAACTAATTGAACATTATGTTTTTTCCAACTATTCTCATCAAGGTCGACTAAACCTTTTTCTTCAGTAGATGGATTTTCAAGACCTAAAATTAATAAACCATGATTAGGATCATTTTCTGCATAAGGTGATATTATCTTTCCATTCAAATGCCAAAAGAGCTGCCCTCTGATCAAATTTCGCAGTTGCTCTGTATTTCCCTCAGAAAGAGGCTTAAGAACATAGAAATCATAATGCTTATTGATAAAGTCACATAATTGTTCTTTGAAAATTCCTTTAGCCTTTTCTTTGAATGAGCTTCTGATATTAGATGATTTCGTTACATATGCGTACAGCACAAAAAGGAAATTAATATTATACTGGCGGAGGAACAGGGTATCTCTGTCAAAAATACGATTGGAAAATTGATAGTTTATCTTAAAATCCCAATTCTCCGGCAAAAGAGTATCAGTAGTGAAACCTTGCTTTTTATCGATAAATCCGCATATAAAGAAATTTGGAGTAATATTGTATCCTTCAGTTAGCTCATCACGATATTTTACTTGAGTTTCCTGTTTGTGATACCAATTTATTTCCTGCTGTATTATGTTTTTGGCATAGGTATATTGCTTGAATAGAGAATCTCCTTCAACGTGTCTTTCTTCTTTATAATACTTACTATCCCCTATATAGTATATTTCTTGTTGTGTACCAAGTACTGATGAACCTCTAAATAAGTGATCAACTATTTTACCATCTGCTTGTCTAATAAGACTCTTGGGTACATCTGTATCTCCAAGTATATTATCAATCATTGCCTCAAAGACAATATTAAATTTACGCACTAAAAGAAATTCATTACTTGATTTAGCCTGTTTAATATTATGTTTTTTGTCGGTAAATATATGAAGCAACTGCCACAGTTCTATTAGTTTGTCATTATAGTAAGAATTGCGTATTGATTCTAGACGCTTTCTAATAATGCCATTTTCGATTTTTCTGCTGAATTCAGGCATTGACATTAAATTATATGGTTGATCAACTTTAAAATCAAAGCCGTAGTTTTGTTTTATATAGAGCAGTGTATTGAAGAAAATGACAAGTAATTCTTCATCGTAGTTTATTTCCTTTTTATTGCTAATAATTGAGGGGTAGATGACATTATTATCTATAAAAGCAGGCGTCTTTTTGCTAACAGTTTTAGTCCAGTTTACTTTATTGAAACCGGAATGGCTCTGTTTGTAAATGAGTACAAAAAGGTTTTGGTTATTTTGATAAAAAGAACGTAGAGAAAAAATGACATCAAGTAGAGTACGGTCACTTTCAGACCTTTTAGATGACATTACATTCCTGTTTTCAGTATTATAGGTTATAGCACTTTCTTCTGTTCTTTTTCTGTATTTCTCAATTGCTAGATATAGGTAAATTGGTAACTCTGATACAACATTCTCGTTCCAGCCGTTATTTTTAAGCTCTTTCTTCAATTCTTCAGAATAATCAAGTGCTTCCGAAGGATTGATGTCTTTTACGCCAAAAGCCTTTTTATCCTTTATGAATACTTTTGGAAGTAAGAAAATATGCTCATTCTTATCTTTACTAAGACAATAACCAACACAATCCAATATCTGTTCCTCAGACATTGGATTACCCTTAATAACGGTACCATAAACATCATCGCTTAGGTACTTTTTAAGAGTAGAGGTTTTATATGTAGCTCCTTCAAGAAAAAACTTCATAGCACGACCTAAATAGGACGGTTAGTTTTACTCACCGGTTTCTTGTTGTATAGAGGTGGGATTTATCCTTTTTAAGAAATCAACTGTTATTGTTGGGTCATTATCAACACATAGATCTTCAAAAAACCTATGATCAACACCATATTTATCTCCAAAGAAACTTTTTGCAAAGTCTTCGTTATCTTTGAAAACATCATTAAACAGGTAGAATAATACTTTGTCACGGAAAGTTGTATAACTAATTAAGTCGCCTGTTCTCTCAAAATCTATGAACCTATTTCCAATTGTTTTATTTGTTGATTCAGTTTGATTTTTAATGAAGATATTAATGTTT
>Ga0265298_10011876_pt1 | contig 10141 bp, 8 predicted proteins | sample AusTroGonzalo_MG_3_FD_193486 | JGI IMG/M metagenome (GOLD analysis project Ga0265298, IMG submission 193486) | Bovine rumen microbial communities from tropical cattle in Woodstock, Queensland, Australia - Gonzalo_01 | ecosystem: Host-associated > Mammals > Digestive system > Stomach > Rumen ... | reverse complement strand
GGCAGTATCTCCTTGGCCCTCATGGCCACGGCATGGCCCTGTAGGATTAAAACTGTGTTTTTGCATACGGCCATTAGATGATCGAGCACACGTTCCAACTGCTCCCTTCTGTCGGAGCGAAGAAGGAGAAGGTGATCTGGGAGTCCGGAGTCCGCACATGGGATGATTTCCTAGCAGCGGACGCCATAGACTGTGTGAAACCCGCCTTCAAGGAGAGATCCGACCCGATCATCATGCAGGCACAGGAGCTTCTCAAGGAGAACGATTCAGGAGCGCTGGCCGACATCATCCCCAAACCCGAGCACTGGAGGATGTACCGCCATTTCATCGATGACGCCGCCTATCTGGACATAGAGACCGACGGTCTCAGCAGGGATTCCCTCGTCACCGTCGTGACCGTCCACAGGAAGGACGGCACATACACTCTGACGGAAGGGTTCGATCTGGACCCGGAATCGCTGTCGGACGCTCTGGAAGGAGCGAAGATGCTAGTCACGTTCAACGGCAGCTGTTTCGATGTCCCCGTGCTGAAGAACAGCTTCCCGGAGGTCGACCTGGACATCCCGCAGTACGATCTGCGCTTCGCGTCCAGGAAGGTGGGCTACAGGGGCGGCCTGAAACCCCTGGAGATAGAGCTGGGCATACACAGGGACGAGGAAATCCTCGATGTGGACGGCGCCATGGCGGTCCACCTGTGGCACCAATGGACCAGGCACGGCGACGAGGATGCTCTCAACATACTGCAGGAGTACAACCGCGCCGATACGGTGAATCTAGAATACATAGCCGGAGTTATCTTCGACAAGCTGGTGACGGACCATGCCGGGTACAGATGGTGACCTTCAGCGCATGGACCGCGACCTCTCCCGCGCAGCAAAGGGTCTGCGCAATGCGAAGAGCGTCATGGTAGTCTCCCACATAGATGCCGACGGCATCACTGCAGGTTCCATTGCGCATCTGACGCTCGAACGTCTCGGTATCGAGCACCGCGTGGTCTTCCAGACCAAGATCTCAGAGGAGACCATAATGATGGTCAACACCGCGAAGGAGGAGTTCGTATGGATATGCGACCTCGGAAGCGGATACCTGTCCGAGTTCGACAGGTCCAATCTCGTCATAACGGATCATCACGTCCCCGACCCGAAATGGAGGAAGAAGCAGACCGTCCTGGACAGCTTCGGCTCGGTGGACCACATCAACCCGCACACATACGGCTTCGACGGTTCGTACGAGGTCTGCGGAGCGGGGATGACATACCTTCTATCGAAGAAGATCGATCCGAAGAATGCCGATCTGGCGTATCTCGCGGTCATCGGGGCTATAGGGGATTTCCAGGATTCCGGCCAATCCAAGCTGGTCAGCATCAACCGCACGATCCTCCAGGACGCCGTGGATGCCGGTGACCTGATCATAGAACAGGACCTGCGCCTGTTCGGCAGGGAGACCAGGCCCATTGTGCAGTTCTTCCAGTACGCCACCGACCCCCGCCTCGAGGGTCTCACGGACAACCCCGGCGGATGCATGGACATGCTCGAATTCCTCAACATCCCGGTGAAGAGGAACAACGAATGGAGGACGTGGAACGACCTGGACCCTTCCGAAAAGGAGAGGATCATCGACAACGTGCTGGAGCTCGTCCCGACGGACCAGCAGTCAAGGATCTACGGGGAGGTTTACACACTTCCGAAATTCGCGAAAGGGACCGGCCTCAGGGATGCCAAGGAATATTCCACCGTTCTCAACTCATGCGGAAGGTACGACGATGCCGAGACCGGTCTGAGGATATGCTGCGGCGACACTTCGGCGCTGAAGGATGCGGAACGCAACCGTGCGGACCACAGGAGGCATATCTCCACCGCGCTCTCCTACGTCAAGGACAACCATCTGATCAGGGTACGCAGGTTCATACAGTACTTCGACGCCGGACCCAACATCAGGGAGACGGTCGTCGGGATAGTCGCAGGGATGCTGCTGAACTCATCGGAATGCAGAAGCAACCTGCCTATAATCGCGTTCGTGGATGCCGAGGACGGCGTGAAGGTATCGGCCAGAGCCAACAGGGAGCTGGTGGACCGCGGATTGGATCTGTCGTCGGTAATGAAGACCGCGGCGGAACTCACCGGAGGATACGGAGGAGGCCACAGCGTCGCCGCCGGAGCTACCATCCCCGCGGACAAGAAGGAAGAGTTCCTGGACATCGTTGAGGACATAGTGTCCTCCCAGGTCAACTGATTCTGAGATAATTCTTGAGAAGTGCCGCCGGGATAGTTCCCGGCGGAATGAGTTTGATTTCAATCCTTCATCAGGGTGTACAGGACGGCCTTCTGGGCGTGAAGCCTGTTCTCCGCCTGGTCGAAGACCACGCTGTGGGGCCCTTCCATGACCTCGTTGGTGATCTCCTGTCCGCGGTGAGCGGGGAGGCAGTGCATGATGATGCATGTGGGCTTGGCCAGTGCTACCAGGTCGTCGTTGATCTGGTAGGGCTTGAAAATCTTGATAGCCTCTTCCTCTGAGGTCTTGTCCCCCATTGAGATCCATGTGTCCGTGTACAGGACATCCGCATCGATGCATGCCTTCTCGGGCTCGTGGGATGCGATGATCTTGGATCCGTTGGCCTCCGCGATCTTGGTGGCGTTCCACATGATCTCAGCGTTGGGCATCCTGATCGCAGGGCAGCATGCCACCATGTCGATTCCCATGATGGCGCTCGCGTAAAGCAGGGAGTTGCAGACGTTGTTTCCGTCTCCAAGATATACAAGCTTCTTTCCCATGAATCCGCCCAGCTTCTCCTTGATGGTGACCATGTCGGCGAGTGCCTGGCAGGGATGCTCCAGATTGTCCAGTCCGCTGATGACGGGAACGGACGACCAGTCTCCCAGCTTGTCCATCATCTTATAGTCGTATGCGCGGTACATGATCCCGTGGACGAAGCGGCTCATAACGCGTGCGGTGTCCTCCATCGTCTCGCTGTGCACACCGATCTGCATCTTGGACTCGTCGAGATAGACAGCGTGTCCTCCTAGCTCCGTGATGGCCACATCGAACGAGATCCTCGTCCTGGTGCTGGGCTTCTCGAAGATCATTCCCAGCGATTTGCCCTTGAGGGGATCGCCGTGGTGTCCGCGTTCCGCCTTGAGCTTCAAAGCGAGGTCGACGAGGTCAGGAAATTCATCCTTCATGTCGACAACCGAGATCAAATTCTTTTTTCCCATGCCCAAGGCATCGCACGGGGGTTTATAAAATATGATACGCAAAGTTACAGGTTTGTCAGTATTAATGGTAGTAAATTATGACCATCCTATGCGGAATTAAATTTTATACAATTAAACAGCCGTTGATTCCTTGTGAATGGCCAGCATGTAGCACATAGTCTAAATATACTTGACTGAACACATATTTTTTTAAAGTCAAATATTGATGACGGATACATCCAAAGGTGATTTAATTGGATAGCAAGAAAATCATTGCGGCGACCATCGTTGCAGTTTTCTGCTTTGCGGCCATCGCAGTAGCAGTCAACTCGGAACAGTCAGATGCTGCCACAAAGACTTATGAGATCTATGTGGAAGTAATCAACGACGATGCTCAGCTCGTAACATCAAATTATGTATTCTTCGAATCAGAACCTGACAACCAGAAATACTGTGAAGCTGCCAATGTGGCCTTCGAAAAGATTGGACTGGGCGCTCTGACACTCGGTGTCAACGACAAAGGCGGAGTCTGGGTAAAGTTCGGCGAGTCTGGAGGATACAACAAGTGCTACTATTCCAACGAACAGGCATGGGAGTCCATATCCAAGACTGAGAAGGACTACATTGACCACACGAAGATAGGACTTGCAGTTGGCAACGGATACATTGGAACCGCTACCTATGAGGCTCTCCCACTGGCAGAAAAGATTTTCTGGCATGAGACCGGAATGGGTGACGACTACGGCCCATACGCATATGAAAAGATTCTGGAAGCTCCTGGAAAACTCGAAACTATCAAAGAGTACACAGTGAATCTGGAAATCGTCGAGAACGACCTTGTCAAAGTCAACGCTCAGAAGTTCACATTCAAGAGCGAGAGCATCGCATACGCATGGGCAGATGCTTTCAACGCAGCTGTATCTGGCAACTCGATTTTCTCCAAGACCACAGCCACTGTAGCAGGCGACTGGATCGTCATTAACTATGATGGAAACGGAAACACAGCCACATACTACAAAGATGGTAGCAAGTGGGTAGCAATTGCAAACAGTTCACAGTATCTCACAGGATCAGAACTCTCTTTCGAACTCAAGAACGGTTATATTTCCGCTGAGAAATACAATGCCCTCTCTTCAGCAGAGAAGAAGTGCTGGCAGGAGTCTGGAATGGGTGCCGGTTACGATTACATGAGAATCCCCGGAGCATCCGCTAGTTCTGACTCTGACAACACCATGCTTTACGTCGGAATCGCAATCGCTGTTGTGGTTGTACTCGTCGTTGTAGCATTCTTCGTCATGAAGAAGAAGAACGCTTGAACAAACCCTAATCAAGAGGGCTTCGGCCCTCGCTATTTTCTATATTTTATATTATCACAACAATCTTCAGGCCTGTATCCGTTCCAACGAAGGACCAGCTGACGATATCTTTATTTAAGGGGATTCGATAGCCCGAATCACAACATGGCCGGGATAGGGTAGCTTGGTTATCCTAGGGGACTGTGGATCCCTTGACTCGGGTTCAAATCTCGGTCCCGGCCCCTATTGTGTTTTGAATTATGGTGATTACATGTCCTGGGAAGGTCAACTCAACAAGATCGATGACAACAGATGGGAGATCCCTCAGGACGAATCCAAGGGAATGCACACCAACGCCGTCATCTATGCCAGCGAGGAGATGCTCTCCCAGATACGCTCAGATAACGCACCGATGCAGGCCGCCAACGTCGCATGCCTGCCCGGGATCGTGGGCAGCTCCATGGCCATGCCCGACATCCACTGGGGATACGGATTCCCCATCGGAGGCGTTGCAGCAGTGGACGAGAACTCCGGTTCCATCTCGCCCGGAGGTATCGGTTTCGATATCAACTGCGGAGTACGTCTCATAAAGACCGACCTGACCCTCGAGGACTTAGGGGATAAGAAGAACCAGCTCATCGACGAGCTGTACAAGAACGTGCCCTCCGGTCTGGGATCCAAGGGACTCACCAAGGTCGGATACAAGGAACTGGACGACATCCTCATGAACGGGTCCGAATGGGCCGTCGAGAACGGATACGGCTGGGAGAGGGACATAGAGGTCACCGAGGAATACGGCCACATGCAGGAGGCCGATCCCACAGTCGTCAGCGACAAGGCAAGGAAAAGGGGTCTTCCCCAGCTCGGTTCGCTCGGTTCCGGCAATCATTTTCTCGAGGTGGACCTGGTCGAGAACGTATTCGACGAGACGACCGCAAAGGTATACGGTCTGAAGCAGGGCACCCTCGCCATCACCGTGCACTGCGGTTCGAGGGGATGCGGGCACCAGATCGCCACGGATTATCTCCAGGAGATGGAGCGCTACATCAAGAAGAACTCTGTGAACCTGCCTGACAGGCAGCTCGCCTGCGCCCCTCTGGATTCAAAGCTCGGAGAGGATTACTACAAGGCCATGTGCTGCGGCGCCAACTACGCCTGGGCCAACAGGCAGATGATCACCCACTGGGCAAGGGAATCCTTCGAGAATGTCCTCGGGGATTCCGCCGAGAACATGGGAATGGATGTGGTCTACGACGTGGCCCACAACATCGCCAAGAAGGAGAGGCATGACATCGATAAGCATCACACCGACGTGCTGGTCCACAGGAAGGGGGCCACACGTGCATTCGCTCCCGGAAGGTCCGAGATAACACTGAGATACAGGGACGTCGGCCAGCCGGTCATCATCCCTGGTAACATGAGCGTCGGCACATACGTGCTGGCCGGAAGGAAGGGCTCAATGGAGCAGACGTTCGGCTCGACATGCCACGGGGCAGGAAGGCAGATGTCCAGGAAAGCTGCGATAGACAATCTGAAGATAGATTCTGTCATGGAGCAGCTCCAGTCCAAGGACATCTATCTGAGGAATGGATCCACCGACGGAGTCCTTGAGGAGGCCCCGGATGCGTACAAGAACGTGGATCAGGTCATAGAAGTGGTCTGCAACGCCGGATTGACCGCAAAGGTCGCCAAGCTCACACCCATCGGCGTGATAAAAGGATAAGCAGCACGGGAACCCGTGCCGCTCGGTTAATCTGTTTTTTTCAGAACCAGGGATCTCAGTCCTTGTTCCTGTATACAATGGCTCCTAGGAGCAGCACCGCCAGCATGGAGACGGCGATTATGGGTCCGACCCCGATCGTTTCAGTGCTGTCTCCGCCGTTATTGGCCCTCTCGGGTCCGGCGAGGCAGTACAGTTTGACATCGTTCTTGGCGAAGAGGACCTCGCCCTGAGGACCGATCTTGACGGAATTGGTATTATTGGTCCCCAGCGTTCCGACGGGAAGGTCGAATGCCCTTATCTCGTTGGTCTTGATGTTGTACTCGAAGCATATCAGCCCGTCCACTGCAGTTGTGAACCTGTCAGGCAATCCTGCGGGGGACACATATCCGCGTACGGTATCGCCGTTCACGGCTATGGACATGTTGCTGTAGGTCTTATGGAGACGAGTATCCCTGTCCGTCTGGGCTATGATGGTCTTGGTCTTCATGTCGATGACGCTGAAGCACAGTCCGCTCTGGATGAATCCGAGACCGTCCACCATGACCAGGCATGATCCGTACGAGTCGTTGTAACCGTTGGACAGGTACGTGGCCGAATCGGTTACGAACTTCCCGTTGGAATCCACATCCACCAGGAAGATGGTCTTGTAATCGCCCAGCCTCGGGTTGGCGAACATGTTGTCCCAATGGGTGGTCACTGCAACGGTGTTTCCCTCGCAGTAGATGAATCCGCTGTTCCAATATGTTCCCCTGATCTCGGTCATCTCGAACATATCGGTCTGCTGTCCGGTCTCCTTGCTGACGCAGTAGAGTATGCGCTTTGCCGAATCGGTCTCGCCGATACCGGGATAGATGATGTACTTCTCTGTCATTGCTAGGGATACGGGAAGCGTGTACCCGTCGATGTAGAATATGAATTTGCTTGACCATTTCAGAGTCTGGACATTGTCAGGGTCCGAGGGGTTCAGATCCTTCGCAGGATAGCATTCGCATGTCTTGTCCTTCTTCACCACATACCAGTAGCCGTTGTCGTAATAGGCCTGGGAGCTGCCCCCTCCGATCTTGTAGAGCTGGTTCAGATCCAGATCGTAAACGGTACCGGTGGCCGGATCGAGGACCATCCTGTCGCCGACAGCCGGGAAATCGCTGACGCTCAGGACCCCTGTGGCCACGGTATTGACGATCGAACCGTCCCTGATCGAGACCTTGGAGAAATCACCGTCCCTGAACACCACATAGACGTAATCGTTGACCACGGCATATCCGGCGACGTTCTTCTCGGTCTTCCATTGCACGCTGTAATCCTTTTCGTTGATTCCTTCGGAATCGGAAAGGGATTCCATGATATCTCCGCTGAAGTAATAATCGGCGGAATTGTAGGCATCTGCCTCCTCGGATACGATGATAACCGAAGCGACAGCGGCAAGCGCTATCGCCGATACCGAGAACATCAGGATGCGCCTTACGTATTGCTTGTCTAATGTCATTGCGATTGATATGAAGTGCTCCTTATTTGAGGATAATCTTCAGAATGGGCTCAAGTGTTACCAGGCGTTGCCAATGATATACAAGAACGGTCAGATTCCCAATACTTTCCTCGATGCCTTCTCTACCTGTTCGCACATCATTGCGGGAGCGGAGATGAGGACCGCCCATCCGTAGGGATCCCTCGCCTGCAGAGACCTTGCTATCGGGGAGAACTTCGTCAGGGACTTGACCTTGCCCTCGTCATCGATGATCGACACGTCGGTCTTCCCTATGTTGACCTTCGACTGCAGATTCGCTTTGGTGGTGAGCTCTGCGCATACGTTGAACGGATCCAGATCAGCCTGGTCGGCTATCTCCTGCTCAAGGCGCTTGGCACCTTCGAGGCTCGCATACGGGATGAGTTTTGATACCTTATCATCGTCCATGTCCACGCTGTACACGGCGAAGGCCTTCTTGTTGATATCGCGATTCATTATGCGCCTCATACAGTTGGAGCTCTTCCCTCCGGATTCCACGACACGGTGCGTCAGCTCTGCATCGGTCCAGAGGTATACCTGCGACAGATCGATCCCCGAGGCCTCGACGGCCTTCACCAGCATCCTCTCCGCTATCCTCGTGGTCTCGTGGAAGTACACCGATGTGTACATGAGCGAACGGGATACCATGAGTCCCTCTGCCGCTGTGATACCTCCTCTGCGGAGCACGATGCGGTCGTTGTGGACGTTCATCGTGTTGATCAGCCTGTCGCAGTCGATGAAGCCGTGCGACAGTCCCGTGAAGTACGCATCGCGCATGAGGTAGTCCATCTGGTCGGCATCCACCGGTCCGTGGATTATCTGATGGGCATAATCGTTGGAAGGGAAATGGTCCTCCTTCCCGGTGAAATCGATGACATCATCATTGGCCGAATCCGGATATGCTATGAGATCGCACACCTTCTCCGGATCGATGCCTTCTCTTGATATGATCTCGCCTATGGGCGGCATGCCGTCGAAGAGATCGTCATCCACCTCCATGTGGTTGGGGATCCTTCCGGTTATCAGGGAACGGGCCAGTTCCATATGGTTCAGTCCTGTGGCCTCCTCCATGGTAGCTTCCATGGAGTGCGAGAACGGGGCATGGCATACGTCGTGGAGCAGTCCGGCCATACGGACGGTATCTGAATCCGTCCTGTCCAGACCTATCGCGTTCGCCATACGCCCAGAGAGGTGATATGTTCCGAGACAGTGCTCGAAGCGCGTATGGTTAGCCCCGGGGAAAACCAGATGGCCCAGACCGAGCTGGCGCACCGACCTCAGCCTCTGCATCTCCGGACGGTCCATCACATCCAGGAATACACCGCCTACCAATATGTTCCCGTGGACGGGGTCCTGGACCACCTTCGAGCGTGACATCTCATTCTCCGGTCTTCCAGAGCTTGTCACCGACGTAATGGATCGTCTTGATGGCCTTTCCGCCGGCCTTCTGCTTGAGTTCGGTACCCGAGCGAAGTGCTTTGCCTATCGCCAGCGGTGCACCGTTCTTGATGTCCTTGATCCATACCAGATCGCCCTCCGCTACGGTTTCATCCGCATCGGTGATACCGGGACCCATGACATCCGCACCGTTGGTGACGAACGGGACCGCACCCATATCGACAGTAACGGATTTCGCTGCGGGCCTGTACTTCAGAATACCTCTGATTGTAAGGAAAGGTTTCCCTTCGTAGACGATCCCGAGGATGTCCTGGCCGACGAAGATCACGTTAAAATCCGTGCTCTCTGCCATATCGACGGCATCCTTCTCGTCAAAGACCGGCACTCCGAAAAGCTCCTGGAGTTCCTTGGAGAGATTCTTGATCTCCTTCTCTCTCATCCTCTTCCTCTTGCGGATCATAATGTCTGACATCAATGGGTGTATGGGGAGTCCAGATAAAGATATCTTCGCTGAAGGTAGGGTAAAATCCGATGGCGGAGGAAGGATAGGATAGGATGGATGGATGTTTTCCGTCCGCCATCTGGAGGATTTGTGCTTTTGGGGATGCACGTTTTTCCTCTGATACTAATATCGATTGGAGGGTATTTAAAGTTCAGAGGGGGAGGTGAGTGAAAGTCCAGACACATTTTCGGATGTCTGGCTAGCAAAATTTTTGAGTGAAAGTCCAGAGTGAAAGTGCTGCGAATCTGCACATTCCGAACCCGTCCGCGGGACCGTTCCTGCTTATATAATTACACGATATCGGCCTGATGATGACATCCGAACTCATCTTCGTTGGACTGGGCCTCAGCGGCACAGATGGAATGACAGTCAAGGCATTGAACGCCCTCAAAGAGTGCGATAAGATCTATGCCGAATTCTACACCTCATTCCTCATCGGAACGAAGGTCGAGGAGCTGGAAGAGGCCATCGGCAAGAAGATCAAGGTCCTCTACAGGGCCCAGGTCGAGGAATGCGACGACATCATCA
>Ga0265298_10011875_pt1 | contig 10142 bp, 6 predicted proteins | sample AusTroGonzalo_MG_3_FD_193486 | JGI IMG/M metagenome (GOLD analysis project Ga0265298, IMG submission 193486) | Bovine rumen microbial communities from tropical cattle in Woodstock, Queensland, Australia - Gonzalo_01 | ecosystem: Host-associated > Mammals > Digestive system > Stomach > Rumen ... | reverse complement strand
CGCTGTCAGCTGCAAGGCTGTCAACAACGCTATCAACGACCTCAGCGATAGAGTCAACAGTCTCCTCGACAGGAGCCTGAGCCTTATTACCACAAGAAGCGAAAGAGATAGCAGCAACTGCTACGAACATAAATACTAATTTCTTCATTTTTCTAATGCTTTTAAATCTGTAAAACAATCATTTGTTTATTAAAACGCTGCAAAGTTACGCATATTTTCAATACGGCGTATCATTTTTTTCAATTTTTTTTTGGTCATTTTTGTAACTTTTTCGCAAAGTATTGAAAATCAGTAAGATACGAAATGTTAAAAATTAGTGTATTTTTGCCACTTAACGGAAAAATGCCAAAAATTGGTGAAAATTGAGAAAAAAGCAGTACCTTTGTGCCCGATAACAGAAAGCGCTGAAAAGGCGAAATAGTGAAAAGGTGAAAAAGAATAAACGTAAATAGTTAAAAATGATAAACTCTTCGGCCTTCCAAGGTAAAACGGCAGCCTATTACACTCTGGGCTGTAAACTGAACTTCTCAGAGACATCGACTTTCGGGAAGTTGCTGCAGGAGATGGGCGTGCGCACGGCTGAGAAAGGTGAGCAGGCCGACATCTGCCTGATCAATACCTGTTCGGTGACAGAAGTGGCCGACCATAAGTGTCGGCAGGCGATCCATCGGATGGTGAAACAGCACCCAGGGGCGTTTGTCGTGGTGACGGGTTGTTATGCGCAGCTCGAAGCCGAGACGGTGGCGAAGATAGAGGGCGTGGATCTGGTGTTAGGCTCGGATGAGAAGGCGCAGTTGATCCAATTTCTGAGTGAGAAATTGGATCAGGGAGGAAAGAAAAATGACCAATGGCCGGGGACACCTTATTATATAAAGAAGACGAAGGATATCAAGAGCTTTGCGCCGAGCTGTTCGAGGGGCAACAGGACGCGGTATTTCCTGAAGGTGCAGGATGGCTGCGACTATTTCTGCACATACTGCACGATTCCCTATGCCAGAGGTTTCTCGCGGAATCCGACCATCGCCTCGCTCGTGGCACAGGCTGAGGAGGCAGCGCGGGAGGGAGGCAAAGAGATCGTACTGACAGGCGTCAACATCGGCGACTTCGGCAAGACCACGGGCGAACGGTTCATCGACCTGGTGCAGGCACTCGACAGGGTGGAGGGCATCAGCCGCTACAGGATCAGTTCGCTGGAGCCTGACCTGCTGACCGACGAGCTGATTGCCTTCTGTGCGGAGAGCCGGGCGTTTATGCCGCATTTCCATATCCCTCTGCAGAGCGGCAGCGACACGGTGCTGAAGCTGATGCACAGGCACTACGACGCCCAGCTGTTTGCCGACAAGATCCACCGCATCAAGACGTTGATGCCCGATGCGTTTATCGGCGTGGACGTGATGGTAGGCTGTCGTGGTGAGACGCCAGAGTGTTTCGAGGAAACCTACGCGTTCCTCAACGGCCTCGACGTGACGCAGCTGCACGTGTTCCCCTATTCGGAGCGTCCAGGTACATCGGCCCTGAGCATTCCCTACGTTGTGAGCGACAAGGACAAGAAACAGCGCTCGAAACGGTTGCTCGACCTGTCGGATGAGAAGACGGAGGCGTTCTATCGTCGGCATATCGGCCAGGAGGCGGAGGTGCTGTTTGAGAAGGCGACGCGGGGCAGGGCAATGCACGGCTTCACGAGAAACTACATCCGTGTGGAGCTCCCGGCCAAGGATACCGATCCTACACTCGACAATCAACTGGTGAAGGTCAGGCTTGGCGAACTGACGTCCGACCGTCAAGCCCTATATATAATATAATGTACGCGCGAGAGATGGAAAAGAAAGTAGCAATCGTCATATTGAACTGGAACGGAGAGAAGATGCTTAAGGAGTATCTGCCCTCCGTGTTGCGCTATTCGAGGGACGAGGCAACGGTCTACGTGGCCGACAATGCCTCTAAGGACAACTCGTTGGCGCTACTCAGACAGCACTTCCCCGAGGTCAGGCTGATTGAGCTCGACAAGAACTGGGGCTTTGCCGAGGGTTACAACAAGGCCCTGAAGGAGATAGAGGCGGAGTATTATCTGCTGCTGAACTCGGACATTGAGGTGACGCACCACTGGCTGACACCAATGATCGAGTATCTCGACAGCCATCCGGACGTAGCAGCCTGCCAACCGAAGCTGCTCTCGATCTTCGACAGAGACCGGTTTGAGTATGCGGGGGCGAGTGGGGGATATCTCGACACGTACGGCTATCCCTTCTGTCGCGGCAGGGTGTTCGAGACGGTGGAGGCCGACAACGGACAGTATGACACACTGGCCGATGTGCTTTGGGCGACGGGGGCTGCGCTGATGATACGGAGCAAGGACTATTGGGATGTGAACGGTCTCGACGGGCGCTTCTTCGCCCACAACGAGGAGATTGACCTATGCTGGCGGCTGCGCATCAAAGGGCGCAGGATTGTCTGTTTGCCTGAGTCGCAGGTGTACCATGTAGGTGGCGGCACGCTGCCGAAGTCGAATCCGATGAAAACGTTTCTGAACTTCCGCAATAATCTGACGATGCTCTATAAGTGTCTGCCTGACAGTGAGTTAAAGCATGTGATGCGCTGGCGATGGTGGCTGGACTACTTAGCTGCGTGGGAGATGCTCATCCTGAAGCACAACGTGGGCGACTTCCGAGCCGTCTATCGGGCCCGTAGGGCGTTTAAGCACTGGCGGAAGGACTTTGAGGCCGACCGAAAAAAGATCCAGGCCAGCCGTGTGGATAAAAGAGTACTAGAGCGAAAGGACTTCTCCCTGCTCTGGCAGTACTACGTGAAAGGGCGGAAGACGTTCAGTACTTTACCTGAATAGGCTTCAGCACCTCTTTTTTCCATTCCTGAAGGAATTCGAACCACTCCTCTGCGGAGTGATAACCGAAGGTCTCGTTGTCTGAACAGTAGATGACCTTGTAGGCGAGGTGGTTGTCGGGCGTGGCGACCACGAAGGCGTAATTATCCTTGTTGGCAGGCTCCTCGCTACGGATGTATTTCTGAGGGATGCAGACGGCCAGTCCCACCGTCTCGCGCTTCCAGTTGACGGTGTCGGAAGAGGGGTAGTCGGTGCCCCAGCAAGCGCGCAGGCCTTCATGGTCGGAGAACTCCACGGAGCCCTTGACGTTGATGACGCCTGTGGAGAAGAGGCGGTCGGAGACGTTTTTGTTGAAGAACACGTCGACATCAGTATCGCGATGGCCTGCGTATTGGGTGTATCGGACGGTCATGTTCAATCCTTGCCAACCACGATCGAAGAGTTCCACTATGGTGCGGAGTGGACCATAGGAGATGATGCGCTGGGTACGGGAGCGGACGGGGTCGATCATCGTGGGCTGCTGGCCGTCCCAGCCTCGGAAGGCACCCAGTCCGAAGGTGTTGCCCACCCATAGCACGTCGTCGCCATAACCTGCAGCCTTCTGGTCGGGCTGTGTGTAGAACTGTGTGGCCTCTAGTTCGAGACGCTTCTGGAACTTGCCGTAGAGGTCGGGCGTCTGGCGCTTGTCGAAGTAGATGCGGATGCCGTTGAGTTCGCTCTCGAAATCGACGCCGTGGTGGTGCTGGATGTTGTAGGAGTTGGCACAGTCGCCACGGGCCGTAATCGACTCTATGAAGTTGTTGTGCTTGTTCTTCTCCTTTACCTTGTCGTTGCGGATGAGCATCTCGGCAAAGACACGGGCAGGGTAGGTGCGTGGCTCGCCCTCGGAAAGGAGTGTCACCTCGAACATTTTCGTCTCACCTCCGTTGAGGTCTGCCAGGAAGCAGAGTTCGTCGAAGGTGTCGTTCTGGTCGAGGTCGTCGAGTTGGCAGGGGATTTCCTGTCCGCAGGTGGTGACAACGGCAGAGCGAATGTCACCGAAGGGCGTGAGACTGACGACGATGGGCTGGTCGGTACGGGCTGTCGTCAGGGGGTTGGTGACGCTGACTGTGAACGTCTGTTGTGCATGGGTTCCCAGGGTGAGGGCCATCAGCAGGAGGGTGAGTATTTTTTTCATCATACCATCTGTTTTTGGTTTGGCTACAAAAATACGAAAAAAGGCTGAAAAACGTTCTTTGATTTTACACAAATAAACAAAAGTGTGCAATTTTGCGTACTTTTTTTTAAATAATTAGGTTAAAATTTGGAATTATGAATACTTTTTAGTAAATTTGCACGGTCTTTTAACAAATAGGAATTAAATTCGCTGTGCGTAAGATATATTATCTGGTGCTGGTTATCATGCTTGGATGCATGAGTTGTGAATGGCAGTTCAAGATGTCCGACGATGAGGATAAGACGGTTGCCGTTGACCGCTACGACCGTATCCAGTCGTTATATCTGACAACGGGCGACTTCTCAGCCCTGCAGCAGATGAACACGGTCTATCCGATGCAGACGAGGACGCTGATAGAGGACGTGCTGCGCATCGGTAAGGTGAACGATCCGGAAATCAACAAGACCTTCCTCCGATTCTATCAGGACACGACGCTGCAGGCGCTCATCGCTGAGACGCAGCAGCAGTATGCCAGTATGGACGACATCAACGAACAACTGACACGGGCCTTCCGCTATCTGCGGAAGAACATCCCCAACCTCGATATGCCTGAAGTTTATGCCCAGATTGGGTCGCTGGACCAGAGCGTCATCGTGGGTAACAACAGCATCGGCATCTGTCTCGACAAATACTTAGGTACGGACTTCTTGCTGTATAAGAGGCCTGATTACGGCTATTCGGATGAGCAGCGACGGATGATGGACAGGAAATACATTGTGCCCGACTGTATCGGCTTCTATCTTTTGAGTCTCTATCCGATGCCCCTGGACAGTGGGATGACACAGCAGGAGCGCGACATCTATATCGGAAAGATTCAGTGGGTCGTTGACGAGGCCATGGGCGAACAGGTATTCGCTTCGAGGTTCACACGTATGGCCGACCGCTATATGAAACGCAATAAGAACGCCACTGTTGACCAGCTGCTACGGAATAACGAGTTTTCGGATTTCTATTAAACAATAAGGAAAAACAAATATGACCAGATCTTTTAGAATATTATGTCTTTCGGGCGCTTTGTGTCTTGCCTGTTTATCGGTGAATGCAGGTGGAAAGCTGGACCTGAAGGCCATCACCAAAGGTGAATTCTCGCAGGAGACGATGACCGCCGTGCGGCCCAGTGCCGACGGTGAGACCTATACGCAGATCAGTGCTGATGGCAAGCAGATTGTGAGCTATTCGTTCCGTACGGGCAAGCAGGAGAGCGTCGTCTTCGACGCTGCTACGGCCAGAGGCGGACAGGTGAGCAAGGTGGACAACTATATCATGAGTCCTGACGGCCGTCGTATCCTGATTCAGACGCAGACGAAACCCATTTACCGTCGTTCGTTCACGGCTGTCTATTATATCTATGACATCCGCAACAACAAACTGGAGCCATTGAGCGACGGCGGTCCGCAGCAGACACCAGTCTTCTCGCCAGACGGCAACCAGATCGCCTTCGTCAGAGACAATAACATCTATCTCGTGAAGCTGCTCTACGACAATGCAGAGAGTCAGGTGACGAAGGACGGCAAGCGCAACGAGGTGCTCAACGGCATCCCAGACTGGGTGTATGAGGAGGAGTTCTCCACAAACTCGTCGATGATGTTCTCTGCCGATTCGAAGCAGATCGTCTGGATACGCTATGACGAAACGGACGTGAAGCAGTACTCTTTGCAATTGTTTAAGGGTATGTATCCTGAAAAGCTGGAATATGCGGAGTATCCTGGAGATTATACCTACAAGTATCCAGTGCCTGGACAGGTGAACTCGAAGGTCAGTGTGCACAGCTTCGACATTAAGTCGCATCAGACGAGACGCATTGAACTGCCGTTGGATGCTGACGGTTATATTCCCCGTATTAAGGCCACCAGTGATCCAACGAAAATTGCCATCTTCACGCTCAACCGCCATCAGGACGTGCTGAGGATCTATATGGCCAATCCGCTGTCGACCGTCTGTCAGCTGGCCATTGAGGATAAAGTGGACAAATACGTGAAGGAGGAAACGTTTGAGGAGGTGAAGATTACAGACAAGCACATCCTACTGCCCAGCGAGCGCGACGGATATAATCATCTATATCTCTACAACCTGAACGGCCAGCTGCTTCGTCAGATCGTAACGGATAAATATGTGGTGCAGCGCGTCTATGGCTTCGATGAGCAGACGGGCGATACTTATTTCGCAGCCAATCCTAACGGTCCTACGGATCTGCAGGTGATGGTGGCCCACGCCAATGGTAAGACGGAGGTACTGTCGCAGAAGGCAGGTGTAAACAATGCCGTGTTCAGTTGCAATTTCAAGTATTTCATCAATACCTGGAGCGACCTGGACCATCCTGTGCAGTATACGCTCTGCCAGAACAACGGCAAGCAGCTGCAGACGCTGATAGACAATCAGGATCTGGTGCAGAAACTTTCAGGCTACGACCTCGGCACGAAGGAACTCTTCTCGTTCATTACGTCGGAGGGCGTGCAGTTGAATGGCTGGATGGTGAAGCCGAAGGATTTTAATCCTGCGAAGAAGTATCCTGTCATTATGTACCAGTATGGCGGCCCTGGCAATCAGCAGGTGCTCAACCAGTGGAGCATCGGTATGAGCGGCAGCGGTGCTATCCTCGAACAATATCTTTGTCAGCAGGGCTATCTCTGCGTCTGTGTCGACAATCGTGGCACAGGCGGCCGAGGGGCGGAGTTTGAGAAGTGTACCTATCTCCGTCTGGGTGAACTGGAGGCCCGCGATCAGGTGGAGACAGCTCTGTGGTTAGGCAGTCAGACGTACGTCGATAAGGAGCGGATAGGTATCTGGGGCTGGTCGTATGGTGGCTGGAACACATTGATGTCGATGTCGGAGGGAAGGCCTGTGTTCAAGGCTGGTGTGGCCATCGCACCCCCTACGTGCTGGCGCTTCTACGACTCGATCTATACGGAGCGCTATATGCGGACTCCCAATGAGAACAAGGCTGGCTACGACGAGGTGAACCCTATCGCCAGGGCGTCTCAGTTGCATGGCGCGCTGTTGCTCTGTCACGGCCTTGCTGACGATAATGTGCATTATAGGAATACGGCTGAATATGTGGAGGCACTGGTGCAGGCCGACAAGGATTTCAGACAGCTGGTGTATACCAATCGCAACCACAGTATCTATGGCGGAAACACACGTAACCACCTGTTCCGTCAGGCAGTGAATCACTTTAATGTCACATTAAAATAAATGACGTCTTCTGAAAAAATAATAAATAAATGGCTGGAATCGTGTGATTTAGGCAAAAAGTTTGTAACTTTGTAGCCGATTTTTGTATTTTTTATATTCTAGAAGATGAAAATAGTCAAATGTTTAGGAATATGCCTGTTTGCCATTTTGGTTTCCACAGGATTTGAATCTTGCGGCGAAGAGGAGTACGTCAGCCGGCTCAGGGAGCTGATTCTCAAGGATATGACTTTCGAGCCGAATGAGGATGCGGGTGCAATGTCGCGCACATCAACCTTCCGCAATGAGGATCTGTCGAACTATCAGGCTGTTGCTGATAAGGCTTGGTGTCATGTCTCTATCGATGTGTCTAAGTCGCAGATGACGGTGACGGTCGATGAGAATACTAGTGGCGACGAGCGAAAGGCTACGGTTACGATTACCGACGTCAAGCAACCCACGGTGTCCAGGACATTCTCTGTGACTCAGAAGCAAAACAATGTGATCAGAGTGTCGGAGACCTATTACAAGGTGGAAACAAAAGGTGGTCAGTTTGAAATTATTTTCGAACATAATATCAACGACTTTGAAATCTTCTGTGATGCCGACTGGATACACTGGAAGTTGAAGAGTGGCACCCGCGGAATCACCAAGAGCGCTATTTCCGTCAGTGTGGATGAGAATAAGTCTGGCCGTGAGCGTAAAGGCTATATCTCCATCGAAAGCGAGTTAAGTTCCGAGCCGGTTGATATTACCATCGAGCAGGAGTATGTGATTGATTATTACTTCAGGATGCTGACTACGGATTATGAGATCAATGAGCGTGGCGGCAATGTCTCTGTCGTTGCACAGACCAACATGACGACGTTCGATGTCTACCCGCCGGAGGATATTTGGGCAAGGCTTGGTGATTTGGAATTCTTCCCCGAGATGTTAGCTGTCACACAGCATGTCGATGTAGCTCCTTTCACAGACAAGGCAACCAGTAGGTCTACGACGATGTACATGCATGATTATACGATCACCATCACCCAGTATCGTAATCTCTATATTAAGGAGTCCGATTTCAGCATGCTCCGTGGGGATTCCAAGTCGCTAAGTATCTATAATAAAGATGGTGGTGACGTCGCGTGGTCTTCTTCTGACGCGACTGTCGCCAAGGTGGATGCCAATGGTGTGGTGACGGGCGTTGGAGCGGGAACTGCCGCCATCTCAGTGTCTTCGTCGAAAGGCAAGTATAAGGACAGCATCACGGTGACTATCCAGAAGCCTGAGGATCTCAGAGACTTCTTCAGTGTGGAGTGGCAGCCATATTTCGATGGCAATGAAGTGTCATCGCTGAGCTGCACGCTGAACAATGAAAGCCAGTACAATATCCAGCTTACCAGATGCGAGATTTACTCAGACTTGAAGTTGCTGAGCTTTATGGATTACAGTGACAAGTCTGGTGCGCTCCCGGCTGGTGGCAGCAAGAAGGCCAGCTTCGACAATCTGGCAGGTAAGGGCAGCAGGTTCGGCTTTACGGTGGTATGGTATTACAACTTCAATGGTGAGGTGTTCACATACAGGTGTGAATATATTCCATAAGGATAAATGATAAATCCCCACCATAAAAAAATCCCCGCCGATCTAATAACTCGGTGGGGATTCGTTTTTATCTATCGGATTAGTACGCAAACAGCGGATAGTCCTTCATCTTCTCATTCACTCTTGCACGGACGCTGGCAATCACCTGCTCGTTCTCAGGATCATTGAGCACTTCCTCAATCCAGGCGGCAATCTGCACCATCAGGTCTTCCTTGGCACCACGGGTAGTGATGGCAGGTGTTCCTAAACGGATACCTGAGGTCTGGAAGGCACTGCGAGAGTCGAACGGCACCATGTTCTTGTTGACGGTGATGTCTGCAGCAACCAGGGCGTTCTCTGCTACTTTACCTGTCAGATCGGGATACTTGGAACGCAGGTCTACGAGCATCGAGTGGTTGTCTGTACCACCGCTGACAATGCCGAATCCGCGCTTCACCAGTTCCTCTGCCAGCACCTTGGCGTTCTTCTGAACCTGCTTGGCCCACTCCTTGAACTCGGGCTGGAGAGCCTCTCCGAAGGCAACGGCCTTGGCGGCGATGACATGCTCCAGCGGACCACCCTGCTGACCAGGGAAGACGGCAGAGTTGAGCAGCGTAGACATCTTCTTCACGACACCCTTCGGAGTGGTATAGCCCCAGGGATTGTCGAAGTCCTTACCCATCAGGATGATACCACCACGCGGACCACGCAGGGTCTTATGGGTTGTTGAGGTCACGATGTGAGCATATTTCACGGGATTATCCAGCAGACCAGCGGCAATCAGACCAGCGGGGTGAGCCATATCAATCATCAGCAGGGCACCCACCTTGTCGGCAATCTCACGCATACGCTTGTAGTCCCACTCACGGCTGTAGGCAGAACCACCACCGATGATCAGTTTGGGCTTGTGCTCCAGGGCCAGTTGCTCCATCTCGTCGTAGTCCACACGGCCTGTCTCCTTGTTCAGGTTGTAGCCGATAGGGTTGTAGATGATACCAGAGGTATTGACATGCGAACCATGGGAGAGGTGACCACCGTGGTCGAGGTTCAGTCCCATGAAGGTGTCGCCCGGCTTCAGTACGGCCAGCAACACGGCAGCATTGGCCTGGGCACCAGAGTGGGGCTGCACGTTGGCATACTCGGCGTCGAAGAGCTTGCAGACACGGTCGATGGCGAGCTGCTCCACCTCGTCGACCACCTGGCAACCGCCATAGTAACGGTGGCCGGGATAGCCCTCGGCATACTTGTTGGTCAGGTAGGAGCCCATAGCCTCCATCACCTGGTCACTCACGAAATTCTCACTGGCAATCAGCTCGATGCCTTTCAGCTGGCGCTGATGCTCTTTCTCGATCA
>Ga0265298_10011874_pt1 | contig 10144 bp, 8 predicted proteins | sample AusTroGonzalo_MG_3_FD_193486 | JGI IMG/M metagenome (GOLD analysis project Ga0265298, IMG submission 193486) | Bovine rumen microbial communities from tropical cattle in Woodstock, Queensland, Australia - Gonzalo_01 | ecosystem: Host-associated > Mammals > Digestive system > Stomach > Rumen ... | reverse complement strand
TAAGGATGGCGTAACCGTAATCGTTGATGATGAGGTCGCTGCCAGAAATGCTGACGACCTTTTCGTCGCTAGAGGTGTAAGTACAGCCGGCCTTGAGTGCGCCGGAAATCTTACCTTCGGTCTGCTTTGCTGTGGTAGCCTTGAATGCGCAGCTGCCGCTCTTGCCCTTGACGAGGGAGTCAGCCCAGGAACGTGCGTTCTTGGTGAGGTAGCTCTTGATGATGTTACCCGAGGAAGTGTAAGTTGCGGCGTCGAGAGCTGCTGCAGTGATGAGGGACTTGTCGCCTGCGAAGATAGCGGACTTTTCACTCTTCTGGTCGACGTCACTGGTCTGCTGACGCAAGCTCCAGTTGCAGTTCGGAATCATGTTCTGGTCCATAAACGAAGTCCATTCGCTCGTGGCGCTGGAGTTTGGTTCGCCATCGCCGTCGGCATTGGTGGTACCCCATTCAGAGATGAATACCGGATAACCTGCGCTGAGTGCGCTCGTGACGTGTCCACCGAAGCTGCCCTTGGAATGGGTGGCTGCGTAGAAGTGCAAAACGTATGCGATGTTCGTCGAAGAGATCGGGCTCTGTGCGCCCTGTTCCGGATGCTGAGACCAATTCGGCGTACCGACGATGATCAAGTTCTGGGTGTTGGCGCGAATTGCCGGGACAACCTGGTTGGCGTAGTTCTTGATGGCATCCCAGCTTCCGCCACTACCGCTGACCGGTTCGTTGTAAATTTCATAAATGATGTTCGGCACATCCTTGTACTTTGTGGAGATGTACTGGAAGAATGTAGCTGCCGAGGATGTTTCCAAGTGGGCTCTGTGGCTGTGCCAGTCGATAATGATGTAAACGTCGTTTTCGATAGCAGCCTGGACCATGCGGTCAATTGTAGAAAGCTGACCTTCTGGAGACTTTGCGTAGGAAACCTGGTCGTCCAATTTGTTCTTGGTGCCGCCATTGGAATCGTAGTATTCAATACCCATGGCGTAGCGGAACATGTCAATTTTGAGATTGTCTACAGCCCATGAAATGACGGTCGGGTTGTAATAGGACAAACCTGTTGCATCGGACCAGAAAAGGCTTACACCGCGAAGCATGACCTGCTGGTTGTTCTTTGCGCCAATGATTTTACTGCCGCTGGTGTGGAGGGCTCCGTAATAGGATACCGGCCCGACTTTCTTGGGGGTTGCTGTCGATGCATCAGCATAGGCGGATATAGCCGCGCCTGCCAAGATGCCTGTCAGTAGCTTTGTCAATTTCATGAGTGTTTTCCTTTTGTTTTGACAAAAATTATCTTAATAAATTCAAGATAGTAAACATTTTACGCTAATTTTTTGTTTACCAATGAACACAAGGCAGTTTGCTTTGCCTCCATTGTACACCTTTACCCCGATTTTTTACCCAATATATAATGTAGCTTTCTGAACGCAGGAATGAAATAGTTGCTTCGTAATAAAAAAGTTGCGTAAAAATTCATGTGATAAAAGACACAGAAAAGAATCTGTTTAAAGTTTGTTTGTGACCTTATCGCCTGCCAACCCGCCATTTTGCTCGTAAAAACCGGACTTCACTCTATTATGTAAATTTTTTTTTCAAAGGCTCGTAGGTATGGCATTTTTGGAGAAAAAAAAATATATTGTTGTCCAAATCGCCCTTATTGGGCAACAACAGTTAAAAAAAGAGAGAGAATTATGAATAAGAAACTCACTTTGGCTACAGCCCTCCTCGCTGGCTCTGCAGCTTTCGCTGGCCTCGATGACGGTGTCTTCGATACATGGCTTGGCTCTGCTGGCGAACCGCAGGTCATGACTGGTCTTGATAACGGTTCTCAGACTGCTGGTTACTGGTTCAGCTACGCCGACGATGGTGATGGTGGTAAGTCTCGCGTTGAATGGAAGGTTCCTCCTGGAAACGACTACTCCGCTGACGCTCTTGACCCGGTCGTTCTCGCTTGCGGTGGTGTTTGCGGTACTGCTATCCTCGATAAGGGTACTTTGACCTATCAGCCGTTCGTCGGTATCGGCTTTAACGTTGTTGGCGAAGGCGCTAGCGGCGATCCGGAACCGGGTGACGCTACTGCTTGGGGCGGCGTTTGCATTACTTATTCTTCTGCTGCTGCTCCGACTCTCGAACTTGGCCTCGGTAGCTTCGACTCTGAAATCGGTTACGCTAACCCGGCTGCAAACCTTAACAAGTCCGCTGCTGGTACTTCTAAGGTTCTCGCATGGACTGACTTTAAGCAGCCGTCTTGGTACAAGGGTGCCACGAAGGTTTCTGGCGCTGAAGCTGCTAAGAAGCTCGTTGCTGTGAAGTTCAAGATCCAGGCCGCTGCTGGTAACTATGACTTCAACATCTGCGCTATCGGTCCGAACGCTGGCACCTGCCCGGCTACCTGCGACGCTGTTCCGGGTATCAAGTCTGTCCGCGCAGCTTCCTCTGTTAAGGCAATCCTCTCTGGCCGTACTCTCAGCTTCTCTGGCGTCAAGTCTGCCGCTACTGCTGAAGTTCTCAACCTCCAGGGTCAGGTTGTTGCAACGGGTGACGCTTCTCGCGCACTCAGCCTCGCTAACCTCGACGCAGGCGTCTACATGGTTCGCGTTGCTGGTAAGTCCGTCAACTTCTCCAACAAGATCGTGTTGAAGTAATTTCGGATTTCAACGAAACTTTAGAGAAGGGTCGCGCAAGCGGCCCTTTTCTTGTATGAATACCATTCGTGTTTGTGCTCACAGGTAAACTTGATTTTTTCTTTCAAGTTTTCCCGAATAGCTATATTTATATATATTACTTTGGCATTTACCAAGCCCGTATTTTGGGGCAATCTTTTAAAGAGGCTTTTATGATCTTCAAGAAAATCCTGTTGCCTGCTTTTGTAGGCTCGGCCTTTTTCCTGGGCGCCTGCGGTGGCGACGACACTCCGGTTTCTCCGGAGAATAATCCGGCAACAAGCTCTGCAGCACAGCCGTTCCCGCTGAGCAGTTCTTCTGTGATTCCGCTGCCGATGAGCTCTTCTGTGACTCCTCTTCCGGTAAGTAGCTCTGCTGTCCCTGTGCCGACAAGTTCTGCTCCGGCTCCGGCAAGCTCTGCATCCCCAACTCCGACACCTTCGAATTATGCTGCTCTTGCCTCTACGGCAAATGCCAACTACGCTGTGAACCACTATGCCTTGTGGAAGAGTTTTCACTTCACGACCGAAGAAGCGGAAATGGCTGTTTATCCGTCGCTTGCAGGTGAATTCAGTGTTGTGTTTACGCCGTCCTATGTACCGGCCGGTCGTGTGATCTGGTCGAACCAGAGCGGTTATTACAAGAATTTCTGCACTGTGGAAGATGCTACCGTTACGACCATGAAATTCCGCGCTTGCACGGTGTCGGAAGGTATTGGCTACGGCATGCTCCTTGCTTACTTCAATAACGATGATGATGCGTTTGTCCGCTTGTGGAACTACACAAGGGGTATGAGAGAATATCATAACAGAAAGCTCATGCCGTGGATTACGCCGTCGTTCGACTGGAGTCCTGTGGACAATTCCAGTGCAACGGATGCCGATGAAGATATTGCAACGGCATTGATTCTTATGTACTATAGAACCGGTATCCAGGTGTACTTGCAGGACGCATTGACGTTTATAAACGCTATTTGGGATACTGAAGTCAATCCGACGACAAAGCTTCTTTACTCAGGCGATGAAGACTTGTGGAAGGGCAATAACCCGGTTTACAACTTGAGCTACTTCTCTCCGGTGGCACTCCGTCTCTTTGCCGCTGTAGACACGCAGCACGACTGGAAGAGCGTGTTGGATGCCATGTACGCTTATATGCAGCTTGTGCAGTCCAAGGGTACCGGCGTGTTCCCGGACTGGAGCGATGCTTCGGCAACGGCTGCAAATCCGCCTAACGGAGCTGCTGGTACGAATGCCAATACCTACACCTGGTATACGTTCAACAAGGAATCTGTTCGTATCCCGTGGCGAATTGCTTGGGATTACTTCTGGTACCAGGATACGCGTGCAGCTGCAATCTTGAAGCAGTTGAACGACTTTATCAAGGATAAGGCCAAAAATGACCCGAACGACATGGCTTTGGCCGTCAACTACTCATGGGATCTTTCTTTGGGCAAGGACTATACCAAGAACACGGTTGTGTCGAGCCAGTGGTACGCTGCATGGTGCGCTACGGGTATCGCAGGCAATACTGCATGGTTTAATACTTGCACGACCGGCTTGAATACAAGAGTGCCTTCGAACAATGGCGGCAGTTACTTTGCCGACATCTTGCTTACAATGTATTCTGGCTTGCTGAACGGCTTGTTCTTGCGCCCTGCTGCAATGCCGTAATAAATATCTGATAAATTGCTATGACTCCCGGAATCCTCCGGGAGTTTTTTGTTATGTAATATTTGTATATTCCTTGATATGAAGAAGAACGCTATTTCTAAGACTGCGAAGCCTGCCAAGGCTAAAGAGGCTAAGGCGAAAGAATCTCATGAAAGTGTAGACTCGCTACTCACTGTACCGACAGCGGGTTCCACGAATGTTCTTACGGTGGAACCGGATAGTGCAAGCGTTAGTGGCGATGCAGATGCCAATGCTGCGATGATGCAACTCCCGACAGCTGAACAGCTCGGGATTACGATAACCGCCGGAAATGTGGGTGATGTTGAATGTGCCGGGAATGCGACGAGTGTGCCGCTTTCGGCGACTGTGGGCGATACCATCAACTTCCCGGTGACGGTTTCGTGGAGTGTGAACGGGAGCGCGATTCTCGTGGTGCCGACGAGTTCGGCAAATGCAAAGGGCATTTTGCAGTTGGGCGTGTCGCAGGAATCTAGCCGCTCGGTAAAGAACGGCAAGGAAATGGCGCAGATTACGTTCAACTACAAGCTCGTTATGCAGGATACGGGCAACTTGAACATCCCTGCGATGCGTTTTGAAATCCCGACTCCGACGGGGCAGTCGCTCGATTTGCGTAGCGATAGCGTGCCTATACGTGTCGATGCACCGTTCAATGCGATGCCGTTTATTGCAGGCGGTGTGGTAGGTGTTTGTGTGCTCTTTGCGGCGTTGTGGCGCATGCGCAAGCGTGCAAAGGCGAAAGCTGAGCTTGCCAAATGGAACGGTGCATTGTCTGCAATCCGTGAACGCATGATGGTCTTGAAACAGCGTGTGAACGTTGCGGATAGCCGCGAATGGCTCTTGGAATTGGAAGGGGCCTGCAAAAGTTATGCCGCATTGCGCTTTGGCGCTAGTGAATCTGAGGCTTCATCCATCAATCTTGATAACCTTGTGAAAGAAGGCGCGTTAGAAGGCTGGGAGCACCTCATTGAAGAATTTGCTCATGCCCGTTATGGTGGTGGTAATCGCGACAGCTTTGAAAACAAGGAAACTTGGAAACTTGCCATGCAGCTTATGGGGCTGGAAGAGGACGAGTAGTGATTATTGATAAGGAAAAGGCGAAGCACCGCGCGGCTGGGCTTGATTTATTTCGCGTTGTAGCAGCTGTGATGGTGTTGCTGTTCCATTGCAATATTCACCATGGGAATGATTTTGGCGCGCTTACGGGATTTGTCTCGATGGGCGCTGTGTTCATGACGGCGTTCTTTATGCTTTCTGGCTATGTGCTGTTCTTGACGTACAAGGACAAGTCTTTTGTGCAGGCTCCGGCACTCAAGAAATTTTACCTAAAACGCGTTTTTGGGATTTTTCCCTTGTATTTGATTGTGGCTGCGTTGTATGTTGTGACCTTGGGGTCGGAATCACTGTTCCAGAATCTGGTGCTGTTGCCGATTGAAGTCTTGGGATTGCAAAGCGTGTTTTCGACGCTGTTTCCGGTGAGCCATAATGGCGGGACTTGGTTTATCTCTTGTTTGCTGTTTGCGTACTTGGCGTTCCCGCTGATGCAAGAAATCGTAAAGCAGATGACGACACGCACGAAGTGGATTGTGCTTGCCGTTTGTGTTGCGGTTTTGTTCTGGTCACCGCTTGTGGTGCATACGTTCAAGACAGACTCGATTTATTCCAATCCGTTTTTCCGCGGACTGGAATTTTTCATTGGTGTGCTTTTGTGCTCTTTGCCGATAAAGGCTAGTGTGGCGAAACTTCTTGCGACGTGGAAGGCGTTTGTTGTTGAAATTTTGCTCTTGGTTGCAGGGATTTCGATTGCGATTCGGCTGCATGTTTTCGTAGGTAATTACATGCTTTACGACTGGATTGTGATTCCGCTGTTTGCCTTTATGATTATAACGCTAGCGGGGCTCAAGTCGCCGAGATTGCAAGGGTCTGCGGTGTTGCGTTATGCGAGTGCGGCAAGCTATGCGTTTTTCTTGGCGCAGACATTCAATACTGAAATTGAAAACTGGCTGTTTGCCACTTGCGGTATTCAAAATAATGTGTTGCAAATTATAATGTCGGTCGCGTTGTGCGCGGTTATGGCAATTGCATTACATGAACTTGTAGAAAAGCCCTGTGCGAAAGCGCTGAAAAAGAAATTGTAAAAACGGTTATCGGAGAGCTGTTTCAAGGATTAGGGCGAGTGCTAGTAGCGTAAGCCCGTATTTGGGGCGGATTTTTTTGCTAATGGGATAAAATGCGTTTGCAATAAATAATATCGAGAAAAGTAGAATCCCTGCGGCGATTATGTAGGCGGGCGTTCCTGAGCAACTGCGGTAAATCCCGCTGTAAGTTCCTGTGAAAAATGTTGTGGTTGCGTTCACTGCGAGAAATGATGCGATGCCGAGTGCTAGTTTAAGATGGTTTAGCCAGTAGTTTCGGATTTTTTCTTTTGTTGATAGGTAGTAGAAAAACAAGATAGAAGCTATAGGGACGTATTTGAAATATGGCAGAACGGTTGTTATTTTTAAATCGTGGAAGCCAGCGGTCCTGTTTGCGCTCATAGATCCTCCGACAAGTGCAAAAAGGGCAATGCCAAAACCTATTGCTACAAAGAAGACGAATGTGAAGCATCCGTCGGAGTCCGGCAAATGTTGCGTGTTGTTGATTTTGTCTAATTCTTCTTGCGTTATCTCGAGAGTTGATGAATCATCATTTTCGGCATCAGCTAGTTCAGAGTTTGTGACTGAAATTTGAGTGTCGTTTAAGTCTGGATTTGGCTCGGAAGGTTGCTCGGGAAATGGCGCGCTGGGTGCAACATTCGATTCATCATCTGATTCGTCTTCGATTTCTGCAATGCGAGCTTTGACAATGTCCTGGCGTTCTGGCGAATCGTCTTTTCTGATAATATCTAAAACTTCATAGAGTTCGTCAAGCGGCAACTTGCGAATTTGTTCTTTATAGTCCTTGAGATATTCTTCAGTGAATTTTGCTGTCATGTGGCATAATATACAACAAATTATGCAATTGGGTGTTTTTTAAGGGGCGGAAATAATGTATTATTTGCAATAAACGATTTGGAAGGAGCCTTTCATGAAATTCTTAAGTCTTGCTAGTCTGCTTTTTTGTTCTGTGATGCTTGCCTGTAGCGAAGGTGGCGAGTCTAATCCGGTGGCAGATAATTCAAGGGAAAATTTTGTGGGGGTTAAGTACCCGCTAGTTCTGGATGAGGCGAATCGGAAGTTTTCAACTTATGAAGTGAGCCGTCATGATGTTTGCAAAGTTGATGATGACAAATACGAATTCGTGACGATGGTGGATACACAACATATTGAAAGGAATTATGATTTTAGAGGCGATACGCTTGTTATTTTCTATAGCGATGAAGATGTTAGAACGTATGGTCAAATATTTGTTGGTGGTAAAAATGGACAGATTAAGAATAAGTGGAAAATGATAAACTGCGAGTATGTTCAAGAAAGCAATTCGCTTGATTGCAGTGATACAAAAAAATTAAGCAGCAGACAAAAAAATACAATTACATATTTTGAATTTACGCAGGATACTGTTTTTGCGTCAGTGACTGATTTGAACGGAAATGCGATTGATATATATGCCCCGACAGAAGATGAATATGATGATTATACGGGGTCTTCTTTTATGGAAGATATCTTTGATGTGATTATTACATCGCAATATGAAGTTTTCCCGTGGACGGCATTCTGGAAAAGTGAAAATTTTGAAGCCCATGCGCAAAAAAGGAATGTTGTTATTAACAGTAAAGATAAAACGCATATTTCTTTTGTGATTCGTGGGCAGAATTTTGAAGTCGAGTTTACCAAGGCGAAGCGTTTGCAGTATAACCGTGGTAGTTATGTAGAAGTCGGTGCAACTTTGAAATCTGACAATGGAACTTGCGTTTTGGATTATATGTCCGATCCCCAAATGACTCCGGAAATTTGCAAGGCTGAAAACGCTAATTTGATGGATCTTAGTTCCACCTATAATAGCAAGGACTCACTTTTGTATTATGGTGCGGATAGCTACCATATTGGTAATGCTGGTGAATTTAGTGACTGTATCGTTAATTTGGTGAAGAATAAAAATGCCAAGTTCTGAAAAATTCCGAGATTACGTTTTGGCACAGTTCAATGGCGAACTGTTTGATGGCGGATTCCGCGTGACCACCCGCAAGATGATGGGCGAGTACATCCTTTATGCCGACGGGAAAATCTTCGGCGGGATTTACGATGACCGCTTGCTCGTGAAGCCTGTGGCCGCCGCAAAAGCGATGCTCCCGGATTCAAAATTGCAGTTGCCGTACGATGGCGCAAAGCCGATGTTGCGCGTTGCCGCAGAGCAAATTGCAGACAACAGCTTGCTCGTGCGCTTGCTTGACGCCATGCTCCCAGAATTGCCTGCTGCGAAAAAGAAGTGAGACCATTTTCCCGGCGTGGGGAAAATGGTCGGTTTTTATTTTGAAGTGTCGCGATTATCGTTGACTTCTTTTTTGAGCCATCGGGTCAGTTCATCTTTGGCAGGGAGGCTCAGCTTGTATTTTTGTACAAAGAGTGATTCCTCGATTCCAGCTGTTGCGTATTCCACAAGTTCCTTGCCAGCCTTTGTACACATTAAAATTCCTATAGGGGGATTGTCTCCCTTTTCCATTACATTCTTTCGGTAATAGGCAAGGTACAAGTTCATTTGAGCAATGTCATCGTACTTGATTTTTGCGGCTTTCAAGTCAATTAACACATGGCATTTGAGAATCCTATGGTAAAAGACTAGATCGCAGAAAAAGTAGTCGTCATCAACGAGAATGCGCTTTTGACGCGTCTCGAAACAAAATCCATTGCCCAGTTCCAACAGGAACTCTTCAAGATGGTTCATCAATGCGTTTTCCAAATCGGATTCTTCGACAACATCTTTGTTGTTGAGACCGATAAATTCGTAAACATACGGGCTCTTGACCAAATCTTTTAAGGTCGGGGAATGTCCTATCTGGGCAATACGGGACTGGACGATTGCGCTCATTTTTGCAGGGTTCTTGCTCAGGGCTGTGCGCTCGAAATAGTTGGAGTCGATTTGGCGCTTGAGTTCACGAAAAGACCAGACTCCCTTCATTGTTTCTAGTTCATAAAAAACTCGGCCTAGCGGGTTTTCAACATTCATAATGAGCAGAAAATGCGAATATGAAAGGTGGTCGAAAAGTTTTTCGGGAGGAATTTCGATTTTTTCAGATTGGGCAAACACTGTTTGCCCAATTTGGCAATCACCGCTTGCCAAATCTGTATTCACAGGGGGCAAAGCCTCCAGATTGGCCCCCAAATCGGCTGTTAGTAGCCTGTTTGAGCCGAATTCTGAAGCCGTGAATTCAAGAACCGGACGCGCCAAATTTTTGAATTCTATGTAGAATTGACGATAAAGCTTCAAGTTCCTGTAAGAAAGAGATTTCTTGTTCAGGCGTTCCGCTAGTTTTTGGAGCGTTTTAGCTCCGTACGTAGCCCTGTCGTTGCCGTTCTGCTCGTAATGTACGATGTAGTAGCCGGTAAGCCAGTTGCGGGCGGTCACGTTCTTGTTGATTGCCTTGGCGGTGTTTTCGACGAAGGCTTCGTCGATTTGTGCGATAGCGTTACAGAGTCCGTTGAAATCGATATTTTTAGCCATGATATGCTCCTGTTTTTTGCGGTTCGCAAACGGGAGATATGCATGTAGTGCGCAGAACACCGGTTCACAAACCTGTTAATGACAGATTGATGATCCCACAAAATATGGGGGTGCTCTACGTTGATAGCCATGGGGCCGGTTCCCCACAGGGCAACTGTCT
>Ga0265298_10011872_pt1 | contig 10145 bp, 4 predicted proteins | sample AusTroGonzalo_MG_3_FD_193486 | JGI IMG/M metagenome (GOLD analysis project Ga0265298, IMG submission 193486) | Bovine rumen microbial communities from tropical cattle in Woodstock, Queensland, Australia - Gonzalo_01 | ecosystem: Host-associated > Mammals > Digestive system > Stomach > Rumen ... | reverse complement strand
CTTCTGCGTCTTCATCTACTGCCCGCTCGCGCACTGGACGTGGCATCCGGACGGATTCCTCCACAACCTCATGGGCATCGGCATCCACGACTTCGCCGGCGGCATCGTCGTGCATGCCTCCTCGGGCGTCGCCGCGCTCGCAGGCGCGCTCTTCCTGGGGCGGCGCGTAAAGACGCCCGGCACGCAGAACCTGCCGGCGAACATCCCCTTCGTCATCCTCGGCGCGGCGATGCTGTGGCTCGGGTGGTTCGGATTCAACGGCGGCTCGTCGCTCGCCGCGGACGGCATCGCGATCAAGGCGTTCCTCAACACGAACACCTCCGGCGCGACGGCGATGATGGCGTGGGTGCTCTTCGACTGCCTGCGCGGACGCAAGCCGTCCGGGATGGGCGCAGCCGTCGGCGCGGTCGTCGGCCTCGTGGCGATCACGCCGTGCGCGGACGTCGTGACGGTCGGGCAGGCGTTCACGATCTCGTTCCTCACCACGCTCATCTGCAACGTGGCCGTCTACTGGAAGGCGCACTCGCGCGTCGACGATGCCCTCGACGTGTTCCCGACCCACGGCGTGGGCGGCATCGTGGCGACGGTGTTCACGGGCGTCTTCGCGCAGACTGGACTCATCGCCTGGACTCACGCCGGCTTCATGGAGTTCGTCGCCGCAGTCCTCGGCGTGGCGATCGTCATCGCCTACACTTTCATCGTGAGCATGGGCCTCTACTGGATCACCAACCGCATGATCCCGATGCGCGTCTCCCCAGAGAGCGAGAAGCTCGGACTCGACGCCAGCCAGCACGACGAGATCTACGACCCCGCCAACCCCAGCACATGACACCACTGTGCTAAAAACAAACAACTGAGCGACACATAAATAACCACGCTTTACGTCGTAGGATGCCGGAGACAGCTGCGAACAGCGCAACAAAAAACACTGCCATAAGTTTGTTCATGTTAGCCGACTCTGTCAGTTCTTGAGTTCGACACTGCCGCGCTCGGCGAGGAGGACAGGCGCATCCCACGTACGGGATATCGTCCGCGGACGGCTCGTCACGGGACGGCAAGTCAAACTGAGGAATGCAGCGCCTGTAGCCGATCAAATCGGGATGCATGTCGTCGCCTGCGGAGTTCCATCGCGTCTCGAATATCATGCCGCCGATAATCAGTCGTCGAATTCTTGTCGTATTCAACATTACGGAGCTCTTGTGGCGATTACACACAAGAGGATAAATAAATCTATGACATCGGACCGGTCATGCATGGCAAGATCAGGTCAATGACATATTATGGAGACTTATTCGGCAACGAAACACCGGCACCCACTAAGGATGAGGATTCCAGCTGAGGTCAAGTCGGGTGGACGCACCCTCGGGGACGGCGAACGAGCGCGGCACGGGCTTGGTCGTCACCCAAAGTCCGTCCCACTCGAAGACGGCAAGCTCCGACTGCTCTCCCGGCTTCGTCAGCGAGATGAAGAGCGGCGTCGACTGCTGCGCGAGGAACTCCACGTCGTAGCCCGACTCCGCGAGATACTGCAGGTTCTCGCGGTTGTTCTCGGGGCTTGCGACGAACCTCCTTGCGCCAAGCGCGGAAAGCTCCGCCAGCGCCTGCGAGTTGAACGCGTAGAGCGTCCAGTCCGCCGTCAGGTCCTCCACTCCCGCCGCCTTGAGCATCCGCAGCGTCGCAAGGTCGCTCGCCTCCCACTTCTCGAATCCTTCGCGGCGAAGGCGCTTGACCATGGACCTGAGCCTGTTGAAGTCCGGCTCCGCCGTGTAGACGGGCAGCGAAAGCCTGACCGGGCACTTCAGCCCCGACACGCACGCGCGCAAGTCGTCTTCGCCAGTGCGCCAGGAGACCGCCACCACGACTTCGTCCCAGTCGCCGTCGGGAACCTTCTGCCCGGCGCGGACCTTCAGCGTGCGGCGCGGCGGATGTGCCGCGCCGTCGGGCTCGGACGCGTCGGCGAGCGCCTTCTCGGCACGCGCGGCGACAGCCTTCTCGCGCGCGTCGTCGAGCCTCTCGACGAGGTCGCGCCGCAGGTCGTTGAGGACGCTCATGGGGGCGAAGAGGCGGTCCGGGTCGGACAGCGCCAGCGCCCCGAGCGCGTAGTCGGTGTCGCCGAGCTTTGAGAACGCCTTCTCCACGGCGGCAAAGGTCTTTTCAGGACTCTTCGCCGCGCCGAAGCTGCCCTTCTCGGAGCACGAGACCTCCGTCCCCGCAAGCGACGCGGACGCGGTTATGGAATCCGCGGCAAGTTCGACGCGGACGTCGACCTTGTGGACGCCGGTGCAGTCGCTCGGACGGAAGCCAGGCGCCGGGAACATGCGCTTCACGGCGTTGGACATCGAGCAGTATACTGTCTCGCCGGGCTTGACGGGGAAGTCCTCCGGCACCTCCACCTCGACGTCAGTCCCCGCCGCGACCTCGAACACGGGCGTGCGGGAAATCGCCTGGCGCATCTCGCGGATCCCGAACCCGACGTGGCGTCCGTCGACCATCGAGTCGAACTGCAGCCCGTCGTGCGCCTCGAGCGCGCGGGAAGTGTGGAACCTTAGCCAGCTGCGCCCCTCGCGGTCCTTGGCGATGCGCTTCACCGTCCCGACCGGCGTGCCGACGTGCCCGAGGCTCTCCGTGTCGACCGGCGACTCCGCGGCGCTTCTGCCGCGGAAGTAGAGCTCGGTGGTGCGGCGGGAGAAGACGGACTCGAGGTCGGCGTTCGTGACGGTGCGTCTGGAGCCGTCGAGAATCTCGCGATAGAACTTCGTAACGCTCGCCACGTACAGCGGCGACTTCATGCGCCCCTCGATCTTGAGCGAGGCAACGCCTGCGTCCGCAAGCGCCCTCGCGTCCTCGCCGAGGCGCAGGTCCTTCATTGAAAACGGATAGATGGAGCCCGGATCCTTCTCCCCTGTGGCGCCTGGCGCAGGATAGGACTGACGGCAGCAGTATGGACACATCCCGCGGTTGCCGCTCCTGCCCTTCTCCATCGCGCCGAAGAGGCACAGCCCCGAAAGCGAGTAGCAGAGCGCCCCGTGTATGAAGCACTCGAGCTCGATGTCGCCGCAGCGCTTCCGTATGGACGAAATCTCCTCGAGCGAAAGCTCGCGCGCGAGGACGACGCGCCTGAAGCCGAGCTCGCCGAGCGCGAGGACGCCCTCGAGGTTGTGTGCGACGAGCTGGGTTGAGGCGTGGAGCTCGAGCTCCGGGAAGTGCCTGCGGCAGATGCACGCGATGCCGACGTCCTGCACTATTACGCCGTCAGGCCCGAGATCGGCGAGGCGCGCAAGCTCGCGCACGGCGCCGTCCATCGCGTCTTCGTCAATGACGGTGTTGAAGGTCACATAGACCTTCTTGTCTTCTTTGCGCGCGAGGCGCACGAGGTTGGAGAGCGACTGGAAGTCGAAGTTCTTCGCGAACGCGCGGGCGGAGAAGTCGGGGAGGCCGCAGTAGACAGCGTCCGCACCAACGGCGAACGCCGCGAGCGCCGTCTCGAAGTCCCCGGCGGGGGAAAGTAGTTCTGTCTTGGTCATGATGTTCAATCGATCCGACATGTCCGCTACAGGAAGAGCTCCACCACCGGCACGACCTCGTCGGGCTTGACGACCGGCAGGACGAGTCCGCCGACAAGAGGAGTCTCGCCGCTGTGCCCGAGGTCCCTCTTGGCCGGCGGCACCTTCAGGACGACCTCCGAGCCGTCGTGCAGGAACTGCGCGTACTTGACGCGCCCGATGAAGTCCAGCGGAAGGAACCCCATCGGATAGTCGTAGAGATGCACGTAGAGCGTGTTGCGCTTGGGATTGTACGTGAGGGCCGTGCCGTTCGGCGCCGTGAAGCCCTCCGGCGCGGCGGTGCATCCGTAGATGGAGCGCGAGTTGCGGCGCATCCACTTCGCGAAGCCGGCAAGGCGGTCCATGGCGCGTCCGTCGAATTCGCCGCGCGCCGTCGGCCCGACGTTCATGATCAGGTTGCCGCCCTTCGAGACGGTCTCCGACAAAAGCTCGATGAGCTGCGGCACGCTCTTCCACGTCGCCTCGTCGCGGTAGTATCCCCAGCTGCCGGAGAACGTCTGGCACGTCTCCCACGGCACCTTCTTGCCGCGCACCGTCGGCCAGGCGGCCGCCTTGAACTGCTCGGGCGTCACGAAGTCCCATCCGTCGTCCGTCTCCATCAGGTCCAGGCGGCTGTCCACGATTACGTGTGGCTGGATCCGGCGCGTGAGTTTCATGAGCTCCACCGCGTTCCAGTCGCGCCAGGTCTTGCCGAACTTCCCCTTCGGCGTGTAGTCGTACCACACGATGTCAATCTTGCCGTAGTTTGTCAGAAGCTCCTTCACCTGGTCGAACATGTACTTGCGGTAGCGGTCCATGTCGCGTCCGGCGTTGAGCTTCGCGACCGCCTCCTCCTGTCCCTTCTCGTCCACGATGCGCTTTGCAAGGCGCCTGTAGAGCGGATGGGGGCTGTCCACAGTGTAGTCGTCGTGGTGCCAGTCCATGATCGAGAAATAAAGCCCGACCTTAAGCCCCTCTGCCCTGAACGCGTCGAGGAACTCCCTCACCACGTCGCGTCCGAACTCGGTGCGCGTGATCTTGTAGTCCGTCGTGGCGGTGTCCCACATGCAGAAGCCCTCGTGGTGCTTCGCCGTGAGGACGGCGTACTTCATGCCTGCGGCCTTGGCCGCGCGCGCCCACTCACGGGCGTCGTAGAGGTCGGGGTTGAAATGCGGCAGGTACTTGGAGTCGTACTCCTCCGTCGTCATCGCCTCCTTGCTCTTGACCCACTCGTGCCGCGCGGGCACCGAGTAGAGCCCGAAGTGGATGAACATGCCGAATCGGTCGTGCGTCCACCACGCAAGGCGCGCGTCGTGCTCCTCCTGCGTCTCGGAGAATATCCGCTTCGGCGGATTCGCCTCGTCCGCGTACGCGAGCGCGACTGAAACGACGATGGCTGCGAGAACTGTGCTTTTCACGGTAGACCTATCTCCTTTTTTAGAATATCATAGCACAACCACACTCGGGTTTTCAGCGCGCCGCCTTGCGGTCCTTCTCAATCAGGAGCTGCCAGGCGTTGTCGCGGATGTCTGTCATGCCGTCGCGGAGCTTGCCGCACGCCTTCGGCGTCAGCTTCACGAGATGCGTGGCGTGCCCGGGAACGGACTTCTCGTACTTGCCGAGGAACACGCCCTCGTCTGCCTGCGCCCACACGTCGCGGACGGTCCACTTGCACTCGATGCCCAGACGCTCCATGTCGAGGACGATCGTCTGCTCGTCCATCGACTTGTTGTAAAGGCCCGCGGCGATCGAGCCGTCCGCGAGCGGACGCGCCCATATCTCCCAGTCCGCCCCTTCCGCGACTACGCCCGCTCCGGCGCCGAGCGGATCCTGGTCGATGGCAATCACCTCGTCGTTCGAAAGGAGCGAGAACGTGAAGTCGTCGAGCTGGGTCATGTCGCAGCCGATCATCAGCGGCGAGGCGACGAGCGCCCACATCGAAATGTGCGTGTACTGCTCGTTCGGCGCGAGGCGCGAGCCCTTGAAGCCGTTCCAGGCCATCTTGCCGACGCACAGCATGTCTGGATCGTTCCACGCGCCCGGCTTCGAATACACGAAGAGACGCTTCTGCCGCTCGATCGAGCCGCTGATGGACGGCCACGTGTCGAAGACGTCGCCCGTCGTGCGCCAGCTCTGGCCGTGCACGAGGTTGCCCCAGGCGGAGACGTTCTCGCAGCCGTATTCGCAGAGCGAGAAGACGATGTCGCGCTTCTGGGCCTTCAAGGCCGTGCCCATGACCCAGTATGGATACATCCAGCGCCAGTGGTCCTTTCCGTATGCCTTCTCGCCATAGGAGCACCAGTCGTGCTTCAGGAAGTCGAAGCCCCAGTCCGCATACGTCTTCGCGTCCTCGCGCTCGTGTCCGTAGCTGCCGACGCAGCCGCCGCAGGTGAGCGGTCCGGGCGAGCTGTACAGTCCGGCCTTGAGGCCCTTGGCGTGAATGTAGTCCGCAAGCCCCTTCATGTCGGGGAAGCGCTTGTTGCTGACGATGCGCCCATCGGCGTCGCGCTCGGGCCCCTGCAGCGTCGGATCCGGCGCCCCCGGCTTGTTCTGCCAGAAGTCGTCGATGTTGACGTAAGCCCAGCCGTGGTCGGCAAGGCCGGACGTCACCATGGCGTCCGCCGCCGCCTTCACCTTCTCGGCGGTGACGCTGCTGCTGAAGCAGTTCCAGCTATTCCATCCCATCGCCGGCGTGAGCGAGATCGTGTCGCCGACCTTGATCGTCAAGGTCGATTCTGCGCGGCCCTTGTCGTTCTCCGCCGTAAAGGCGACCCGGTACTCTCCGACGCGGGCGATCGAGCCGGAGAGAATCTGCGTCGCCGGATCGAACGCAAGCCCTTCCGGAAGGTTTTTCGCCGCGAGGCGCATCGGTCGCTCGCCCGTCACCGGCAGACGCCACAGGACGGGGCGTCCCGGCCGGACGCCATAGACGCGCGCGCCGTTGATGCGCGGCTCCGGTCCCGGCTTCGGCGTCAGGATGCCGAGCTGGCGCGAGTGGCTGCGCACGTCGCTCGGCGGATACTTGCCGTCCTCGTACCAGAATTGCGTATAGCACCAGTCGGCATGGTCGCAGTCGTTTCCGTCGCCGCCGTCCGTCACCTCCAGCGTGCATGTCTTCGCGCCCCGGAGGTCGGCCGTCAGCTTGTGGATGTCGTCGCCGCCTTTCATTAGCGGAGACTCGGCGACAAGTTTGTCGTCCGCCCAGATCTTGAAGACGACGCTGCCGTACTTCGCCGCATCGTCGACGGCGACGCCCGTCTCGATGCGCAGGCAGCCCTCGCCCAGCGGGATGACGACCTTCGCCGGCGCGTGGGTGCCGTATCCGCGCCACTGCGACCTGCCCTTGACCTTCATTACGCCGCCGGCGACCGCACCATTCACCCGCGCCTTCTTCCATCCGCACGTGGCGTTCGAGACGTCCATCATCTCGATCGACTTCTCATGCTCCGCGAAGAGCGCCCCCGTCGCCAATGCCACGGCGGCAACAGCCGCATGCCTTGCAATGCCCTGAAACACGCCATATCTTGTTTTCATTTCCCTGTCCCTTTCATGTTTCGCGACTATCCTACGTTTACTTGCGGACATAATACCACAACTCCGCAGAGATTATCAACCGAAAACTCCGCCCCGATTTTCAATGGAAAAACACCACCAGTTTTACTGCTTCTTTCGCCTGTCGCAGCCTTCGCATCCGTCGGCAGCCGTGGCAACTTTCGCAACGGTCTTGCCGTGCGCGCCGCCGGGTCGGGCGTTGTCGCGTATGTCCCGGACGGACAGCTTTGCGCCCTTGCCGGGAATGAAGCGCACGAGGTGCGTGGCGTGTCCGTAGACTTGCGCCTTGTAGACGCCCTTGAACGACCCTTCGTCCTTCTGGCGCCAGCAGTCGCGAACCTTCCACTCGCCTTCCATGCCGGCCGTCGCCATGTCGAAGGCGATTTCAGATTCCTTGAGTCCCTTGTTGAAGAGCCCCGCCGCAATGGAGCCGTCCGCGAGCGGACGCGCCCAAATCTCGTAGGTGCCTTTGTCGACGATGCAGGCCGCGGCCTTGCCGAGAGGGTCCTGGTCGATCGCAATCACCTCGTCGTTCCGCAGAAGCGAGAGGGTGAATTCGTCAAACTTCGTCATGTCGCATCCGATCATGAGCGGTGAGGCGGCGAGCGCCCACATCGAGATGTGCGTATACTGCTCGTTGGGCGCGAGACGGCTGCCCTTGAATGCATTCCAGCACATCGGGCCAACGCAAAGCATGTCGGGATCGTTCCACTCCCCCGGCGCGGCGTTCTGCCAGACGCCCTTCAGCGTCTTAATCGCGTTCCCGATCGAAGTCCAGCGGTCGAACACGTCGCCTGTGACACGCCAGCTGTTTCCGCCGACCTTCGCGCCCCAGGTGCTGACGTTGTCGTTCCCGTACTGGCAGAGGGAGAACACGATGTCGCGGTTCTGCGCACGCAGGGCGTCGCCCATGACGCGGTACGGACGCATCGCGCGCTCGAGTCCCTCGCCAGTCGCGACGCTCCCGTAGCTGCACCAGTCGTGCTTCAGGTAGTCGTATCCCCAGTCGGCGTAAGTCTTCGCGTCCTGCGCCTCGTGCTGGTAGCTTCCGGCGCAGCCTCCGCAAGTCTTCGGCCCCGGCGAGGAATAGAGTCCAGCCTTAAAGCCCTTTGCGTGGATGTAGTCCGCAAGGCCCTTCATGTCGGGGAAGCGTGAGTTGGGGTTGATACTGCCGTCTTCGCCGCGCTCGGGGCCCTGGAGGGTCTTGTCGCCCGAGGACGGCTTGTTCTGCCAGAAGTCGTCGATGTTGACGTAAGCCCAGCCGTGCTCGGCGAGTCCGCTCGAGACAAGCGCGTCCGCGGCGGCGCGAACCTTTTCCGCATTCACGTTCCACGAGAAGCAGTTCCAGCTGTTCCAGCCCATCGCCGGCGTCAGCGAGATCTTCTCGCCGACCTTGAACGTCAGCGTCCGCTCCGCCTTGCCCCTGTCGTTTTCCGCGACGATCGTCACCGGATATTCCCCCGGCTCCTTGATGGTGCCAGTGATGACGCGCGTTTCGGGATCGAAATGGAGCCCGGTCTGCGGCGCGATGCGGTCATCGCGCCCTACCGTTTCTACTTTCAACTTCGAACTTTCACCATTCAACTTTGAACTTTGAACTTCAAACTTCAAACTTTCAACTTTCAACTTAACAGGGCGTTCGCCAGTCACGGGGATGCGGTAGATGATCGGATGTCCCGGTCTCACGCCGTAGACGGCCGGACCGTTGATGCGCGGCTCGGGGCTCTCAGGCGGCGTCAGGACGCCAAGCTGCGGCGAGTGGTTGCGCACGTCGTTCGGCGGATACTTCCCGTCAGAGTAGATGAACGACGTGTTCGCCCAGCCCGCGAGGATTCCGGCCTCTCCCGACACCTCGAGCGTCACCGAGTCCAGCCCCCTGATGTCCGTGCGCAAGAAATGCTTTGTGCCCTTCTTGACGCCGGACTTCTCCCACAGCACCTTGCCGTCCGGAGCAACGACTTTGAAATCCGCCTCGGAATCGACCTTGGAATGGCAGGACACCCCCAGCATCGCTCCGAAGGTCTCGGCCCCCTCCCCGAGCGGAATCGTCACCCGGCTCGGCGTCGTGACGCAAAGCGCCGCCCAGTTGTCCTGCTTCGCGATGCAGATGTAGCCGATTTTCGCCGGATTCGGTCCCGCCTCCTTCGAGACGTCCATCATCGCGATCTCGTACTGCAATGCGGCCTGCGCGCAAAGCGTCGCACATACGGCGGACAGGACAATGTTGTACTTGCTGTTCATTTTCACTCCTTATTATTCTTGGATGCGGCACAATCCCCGTCCAAGGTGTTCTGAATGGCTTGTGTATGATAGAAGAACATCGCGAAGCCGCGCTTCTCCGCCACCTTGATCGGACGCGTGCGCAGTTCCGCTCCCTTGACCGTGCCGAGGAACTGTCCGTCCCAGGAGGTGAGGGCGTAGTCCACGTCGTCCTTTAGTCCGCCGAGCGACGGCATGAACGTGTCGGTCGGACACTCGTTGCGACGGAACGCAAGGACAAAGCCGCTGTCAAGGTCCGAACGGTGCATCTGGTAGGCGCACCAGATGTCGCGGTCGAGTCCGGTGGGCTCGGTCTGCGGATAAAAGTCTCCGAGATAGTACGGACGCATCTTGTCCGCGACGCCGAACATCTTCTTGAACCACGCAAGGTCCTTCTCCGAGATTCCCCCGCGCTTTGCGGCGTCGTAGCCGTAGAACGTCGGCGAGAAGGCGATGCCCGAGGCCATGATCGAGAAGAATGCGTAATCGTCGCCCAGAGCGGCAGTGGCGGACTTGCTCGCCTGGAACGGCTGGATGTCGAGGGTGTTGAGGACGGCGTTCTGCGCGGCGACGACCTGGTCCTCGTGGCGCTGGTTGATGAAGAAGTCGCTGCGGCAGTAGACGTGGCTGCGCGAATTCAGCTCGATGTCGATGCGCCGTCCGCCGGACGCGCAGTTGTCGATGAGGAGGTCAGGATGCCGCTCGCGGAGAGTGTCCCAGAACTTGTAGAGTCCGGCGATGTACTTCATCTCGGTGACGCCGACGCGCTCCGGGCCCTCCGCCGCGTCGCCC
>Ga0265298_10011871_pt1 | contig 10145 bp, 3 predicted proteins | sample AusTroGonzalo_MG_3_FD_193486 | JGI IMG/M metagenome (GOLD analysis project Ga0265298, IMG submission 193486) | Bovine rumen microbial communities from tropical cattle in Woodstock, Queensland, Australia - Gonzalo_01 | ecosystem: Host-associated > Mammals > Digestive system > Stomach > Rumen ... | reverse complement strand
GTGCCAAGACAATAGCCCTGTGACCAATGTGACTTATTATGATGCGGTGCTTTATGCGAATGCTTTGAGCAAGTCTCAAAATCTCGATACAGTCTATACATATACGAACGCCACGTTTGATGAATCCGGTAGTTGTGATAATTTGTCCGGGCTTGTATTCCACGAAAAGGTGGCAGGCTATCGCTTGCCTACAGAAGCGGAATGGGTTTTGGTCGCAAATTTGGGCTGGAATCCGGGAAAAAGCTGGAATAGCGAAAATTCGGGCTATGGATTTCATGATGTGGCGACGTCGCCTGCAAACAATGTCGGCGTATACGATATGGCCGGTAATGTGCTGGAATGGGTCAATGACTGGCTGACGTATTTCAAAGATGAGCCCGTATTAAATTTTGTAGGGGGCGTCGATGGCGGAAGTCTTGGAGAACGTGTTGTCAAAGGCGGTAGCTATCGTACAGAACCTTTGCAGATGAATACGTACAGTCGTGGAGATATCTATACGGTGACCTCTTCGTCAAAGGGGGCGTATCTTGGCTTCCGTTTGGCGTTGGGTGCAATCCCGAAAGCAACGCGGCTTGACGAAAGTGGTTCTGTCAGGGAGTCTGTCGCAAAGGTTACAACTGCTACTTTTGAAATGAAGCATTTGACGGGAACTTTTGAAACCAAGATGGCTTTCGTCAACGAAGTGTCGGGCAATTTGGCATTTGTCGATTTTGGAACTGGCGTGAATTCCGTTGTTGAAATCAAGGATACTATACATGCATATCATCCTGACATTTCTCCAGATGGCAAACGCGTTGCGTTCTGCACGGGCGTTGAGGGCGTTTCGGGACCGTCGAGCGTTTATGTGCGCAATCTAGATGCTGAAGGCTCGGGCCTGGTCAAGTTGAATGTCGAAAATGCAGTCATCCCGCGTTGGCGATTGATGGAAAATGGCGATACGTCGATTGTGTATGTGACGAGCGCGGGCAACAACAAGGATAATGCTGCTTTTGCATCGACGAGTACTTGGCAGGTCCCGTTCAAAAATGGGCAATTTGGTACTCCTAAGCAAATTCTTGATGGCGCTTACCATGGTGGAGTCAGTCTCGATAAGCAACTTGCCGTTACGGGTGCAAGGCTTTTGCGCACAAAGATGGCGACAAGCAGTAAAATGGTATTCCATGGAGTTGATTCTGTTTGGTACAATGGTGAACAGGCTTGCAATGTTTCTCTCGCCAATGATGGCAGCAATAGAACGCTGTTCCTTGATTTTGGTGGCAAGACAGGCCAAGAATTTGTCGGGCAGAATTACCGTACGCACGAACGTCTCCTGGTCATGAATTCTAAAGGCCAGTTGATTCAAAGTGTCGAAGCACCAAAGGGCTATACCTTTGACCATACGGAGTGGGTGCTGGGCGGCTCGAACATGGCTGTGGCGACGTTGGTCAATGTGAACGGTGTGCACGAAAAAATCGCTTTGGTGAATTTCGCCGATAGCTCTGTGAAAATCATCGCTGAGGGCGATGAACTTTGGCATCCGTGTTTTTGGCATTCCAGAAACAAATACGATAGCGAAGAACTGGATACGGATAGCGCAGGTGTTTACTACCTCTCGAGTGCTTACTTTAGCGCCCTCGAGTTGCGCGTGAAAATGGAACACTTTTGGGAAAGACGCGACAGCGTTACAGCTGTGGCATTGGGTTCTTCGAGAACGATGCTTGCCTTGTATGAAAAGGAAATCACGTCGTATAAACTCTTGAACATGGCGTTTTCTGCAGCGCAGATGACAGGTATCAAGTACTTGTTTGTAAATTACGTGTTGAACCATCTGAAAAATCTAAAAGTCCTTGTGCTTGAAATGTCTCCGGACTTTTTGTGGTATGATAGTTATGGAACCTGGTATGGCGTGATTTATGATAAAGTTCCAGGCTATAAGTACGATGAAAATCACAATTTCTGGGTCGATGGCTTGCCGGAACATTTCGTTGATGCCGTGAAAGTGACTCCTCGCCCGGAAACGGCTTTGTTGCATCCTTATGATCTTGAAGATTTCTTGATGGCGAGTGTACAATGGGGTGTCCCTTACATTCAAAATGATACGGCTGCACTTAATTGGGATTCTCCGGTTTATCAAGAAAATTTTGCGACATTTCATTGGATCATTAAAACAGCTCTTGCGAAGGGGCTTAAAGTGGTCGTGGCTGTTTACCCACAAAATCCTGCCTATAAGAATACCGGATCCTTTGGCGTTTATGGACCGCGTAGAAGCTACGCTAAAATCGTTTTAGATTCGGTGCAAAAAATCGATAATATCGTGTATTTTGACGAAAATAAATTTGGAGATCACGATTATACTGATGATATGGCGTATAATGTGGACCATTTAGCCGCCGCCGGAGCAAAGGTGTTTACGCATAGGATAGATTCTTTGCTTAAGACTTTGGAATGATGAAGACTTTTTTATAGATTGGTAAAAAAAGGATGTTTCTTATGAAGTTTTTGCTAGTTCTTTTAGTTGTTTTGTTGAATGCCTGTACCGAATCGGATCATGATTCTGCTACAGGCTCTATGGACGTGGTTGCCGATTCTCTTTCGGGGATGATGCGGTTTTCTGTGAATGATGCGGTTGTGACACTGGGGACCAATGACGCCTCAGCAAAAGCGAATGAACGTCCGCAGATGAAGGTTGTGCTGGATTATGGTTTTTCTGTAGGCAAGCACGAGGTCACTTGTGGTGAGTTCAACGATTTGATGAAACCTGCGACAGGACTTAAGCTCAATTGCGATAGCAAGGACTTGCCTGCGACAGACATCACGTATTACGATGCAGTGCTCTTTGCCAATGAACGTAGCAAGGCCGAAAAATTCGATACCGCTTATACCTATAGCAAGGCGTATTTTGATAATGATATGCATTGCACGAACATGGAAGGTTTTGCGTTCCATCCAGACGTGAATGCGTACCGCTTGCCGACCGAAGCGGAATGGGTGCTTGCGGCAATGGCTTATTGGAATACATCGGAAGCTTGGACTGCCGATAATTCGGACTACAAGCTCCATAAAGTTTGCAGCAACGAAAAATTGGATAATCAAATTTGCGATATCGCTGGCAATGCCATGGAATGGGTCAATGACTGGCTCGGTGGCTTCCGCGATACGACTTTGACGAATTTTGTGGGGGCTCCTGATGGTGGTTCCATGGGGGAACGCGTTGTCAAGGGCGGTAGCTATCGCAATTCTTCGGAATCGATCAACCTTTATAGCCGTGGCGATATCTACACGGTGACATCTTCGACTCGTGCGGATTATGTGGGCTTCCGCCTCGCTTTCGGTGCAATCCCCGGGGCCACGTGGATGGGCTCGGATGGCAGGGCGTCGAAAAACCGTATTGTTCCGCTTGCAAATTCTGCAAAGATTCGTTCTGAAACGGGAACGTACAAGGTAAAGCTCGCGTTCCGTAACGATGTGACGGGCAATCTCGCTTACATTGATTACTTGAGTGGTATTTTGACGGTTACAGAAATTGCCGATTCGATTGATGTTTACCATCCTGAAATTTCTCCTGACGGAAAGCATGTCGCATTCTGCACACGTATCGAAGGCGTTTCTGGAAAATCGGACCTTTATGTGCGCGACTTGAATGCTGATGGCTCGAGCCTTGTAAAGCTCGATGTCGAAAGTGCTTCAATCCCGCGCTGGCGCGTGCTTGACAACGGCGATACGGCAATTGTCTATGTGACGGATGCGGGCAACAATAAAGATGATGCTGCTTTTGCTTCTACGAGCACGTGGCAGGTGAAATTTGCAAAGGGCAAGTTTGGCAAGCCCGAAAAGCTTTTTGATGGCGCATACCACGGCGGCATCAGCGAAGACAATACGCTTGCGGTGACGGGAGCTCGTTTGTTGCGTGCCCGCATTGCAAAATCGGGCTCGACCGTTACGGGCAAGGCTCGCGATACGGTCTGGTATAATGACGAACAGGCTTGCAACGCATCTCTTTCCAAAGACGGTAGCAAGCGCACGCTGTTCCTCGACTTTGCTGGCAAAACGGGGAAGAAGTTTGTGGGGAAGGAGTATAGCACGCACGAACGCTTGTTCATGGCGGATTCCTGCGGAAAGCTTGTGAACTCGATTGCGGCCCCTAAAGGCTATACCTTTGACCATAGTGAATGGACGACAGGTGGCGAAAATCTTGCTGTCGCAACGCTTACAAATGCCAATGGCGCCCATACCAAGATTGTTCTTGTAAATGTTGATGACAGCTCCATTGTAGAACTTGCCGAAGGTGAAGAACTTTGGCATCCGAGCCTGTGGGTGAATTCGAAGAGCTCTGTTGATTCCGGTGTAGAACTGGATGCCGATAGTGCAGGCGTTTACTTCAATGAATTAGGCGGCGAAGCCGCTATCATTCTCCGCTGCAAGATGGAACTTTTGTGGAACTATATGGATTCGGCTAACGTTGCGATTGTGGGCTCGTCGCGTCCGCAGAATGGCATAAACCCGTCCTTGTTCGATAAGCAATTTTTGGCTATAAACCTTTCTAATATTCCTAACATGGTTGTGACATCCGAGTATCTTTTGACAAATTATGTTTTCAATCATTTGAAAAAATTGAAATACGTTGTCATTTCTATTGATATTGATTTATGGTATCATGGTGAAACTGAAACATATAGTTTCTTTGATAAGGAATATGAAAATTATCCAGGTTACATTTATGACCGAAATCATAATTTCTGGATAGATGGTGTTCCTGAAAAAATGGCAAGCTTGACGCAGGAATCGATGGGTATACAAGAGTACCATCAAATCTTGGTGCCGTCTCGTGGCTTTTGCAGGGAAGGTCCGGGTTCGTGGGAAGAAAATCCTGTTGTGGAATATGATAGTACCTGGATGGATTACTCGTCCGCAAATTTTTATGCGAGTTTAAATCATTTAAAGAATATCTTGCAAAGTGCCGAAAATTATGGCGTTTATGTTGTTGGAATCATTTTCCCGCAAAGCCCCAATTTCAAGAAAACGGGCTCGTTTGGAAAATATGGCATTCGCAGAAGCGAAGCTCCTAAACTGTTGGAAGAAATTCAGAATTTGGAAAAGCAATACCCGCATTTTGTTTTCTGGGATGAAAATAAAATGGGCAATCATGATTACTCCGATGAAATGGCGACGAATAAAGATCATTTGAGCTATTTGGGTGCAGAACAGCTGACTTCGCGCCTAGATTCTCTCTTAAAAACGTTGAAGTAAGCTATGAAAAAACTGTTTGCTATAGCGAATTTGCTCTTGATGATATCTTTCCTGGGATGTTTTGATTCCGGGAATGATTCGCTTGGGAATCACTCTGGCGAAGCTGTTGATTTTGTCTCGAACGATTCTTTGGTGGGAATGGTTCGCGTTTTTGCAGAGAATAAGACTGTAGCGCTTGGCACGAATTATACTTCTGCAAAGCTCAGCGAACGCCCGCAAATGAATGTCGTGCTTGATTATGATTTCTCGATAGGGAAGCACGAGGTGACCTGTGGCGAGTTTAACAAGCTCATGAAACCTTCGACAGGGCTCAAACTTGAATGCGATGATGATTTGCCCGCGACAGACCTCACGTATTACGATGCGGTGCTCTTTGCTAACGAACGCAGCAAGGCCGAAAAGCTCGATACGGCTTACACTTATAGCAAAGCGTCTTTCGATAACGATAAGCATTGCAAGAATCTTGAAGGCTTTGTGTTCCGTCCAGAAGTAAATGCGTACCGCTTGCCGACCGAAGCGGAATGGGTGCTTGTTGCAAAATCGTATTGGAACCTCTCTGAAGCATGGACCGCAGAAAACTCGGATTACAAAGTTCACAAAGTCTGTAGCAAAACAGATTCGAGCAAGCGCGTTTGTGACCTGATTGGAAATGCGATGGAATGGGTAAACGACTGGTTTAGCAGTTTCCGCGATACGACTTTGACGAATTTTGCAGGCGCACCTGATGGCGGTTCCTTAGGGGAACGCATTGTCAAGGGCGGTAGCTATCGCAACTCCATGAATTCGATTAATTTGTACAGCCGAGGCGATGTCTATATTGTAACATCTTCCACTCGTGCCGAATACGTCGGATTTCGCTTGGCTTATGGGGCAATCCCCGCTGCGACCTGGATGGGCGCCGATGGCAAGGCGGCGACAAGTTTGATTGTGCCTCTTGCAAATTCTGCAAAATTGCGCTCGTTGACGGGAACGTACAGGGTGAAGCTTGCTTTCCGTAACGATGTGTCAGGGAACCTCGCTTACATCGATTATTCTAGCGGTATTTTGTCTGTGACAGAAATTGCAGATTCTATCGAAGTTTATCACCCTGAAATCTCGCCAGACGGAAAGCGCGTGGCATTCTGTACGCGTCTAGAAGGCGTTTCTGGCAAGTCTAGCCTTTATGTGCGTGACTTGAATGCGGACGGAACAAATCTCGTGAAGCTCGATGTCGAAAGTGCTTCAATCCCGCGTTGGCGCGTACTTGACAATGGCGATACGGCGATTGTCTATGTGACGGATGCGGGCAACAATAAAGACGATGCCACTTTTGCAGCGACGAGCACGTGGCAGGTAAAGCTTGTCAATGGCAAGTTTGGCAAGCCCGAAAAGCTTTTCGATGGCGCTTATCACGGCGGCATTAGTGACGATAATGCGCTTGCGGTAACGGGCGCTCGATTGCTGCGTGCCCGCATTGCAAAATCGGGTTCGACAGTTAAGGATAACGCTCGCGATACACTTTGGTACGGTGGCGAACAGGCCTGCAATGTGTCTCTGGCGAAAGACGGTAGCAAGCGTACGCTGTTCCTCGACTTTGCTGGCGAAACGGGTCAAAAGTTTGTAGGTGAAAATTACATCACGCATGAACGCCTGCTCATGATGGATTCTACCGGAACGCTGGTGAACTCTTTTGCATCTCCGAAGGGATTTTCTTTTGACCATAGCGAATGGACGACGGGTGGTGAAAATCTCGCCGTGGCAACGCTTACGAATGCAAATGGCGCTCATTCCAAGATTGTTCTTGTGAACTTGTCCGATAGTTCCGTTGTTGAACTTGCTGAAGGCGATGAACTGTGGCATCCGAGCTTGTGGGTAAAATCATCGGCTGTAGATGACAGATATGGAGCGCTGGATTTAGATAGCGCTTGTGCCTACATCACCTTGTCGACCGGGGTGGCATCAAGAATTATGAAGGCCAAGATGGAGCTTTTCTGGAAGTACCGCGATACAACGGAACTTGTAATCATCGGTTCTTCGAGAACTTTTGCGGGTGTTGATCCTGAATACATTAAATCCATGTTCGCCATAAACATGTCTTATTCCGCACAGGATATGGAAAGTACGCTTTTCTTTGTCAAGAACTACATTTTGCCATTGATGCCCAAGCTGAAAGTTGTTGTGTTGGCTTTGGATTATGACCGCTGGTATGTCAAAGGTGAAAATTGGAACGATTGGTTTGCAAATGCGAATATCCCAGGCTATGAATACGATAAAAATCACGGATACTGGAAAGATGGCCTGCTTGGCGACATGTATGAAGCATCACAATATGCCATGAGCCTGAACGATTACGAGTACGAAGCTTTTGGTTATCATCGTGGCCTGATGAAACAGCCGTCGGAAGGGTGGGGCGATGATGTCCCTGATGTCGTCCATGATCCTGACTGGTTTGATCAGGATAAATCGGGTTTTGTCTTTAACTTGCAGCGTTTGGCGGAAATCCTGGACCTTGCCCAAAATTATGGAGCCCATGTCGTGGGTATAGTTTTCCCGCAGTCGCCAAACTTCCTCAAGACGGAAGGGTGGGGTAGGTATGGGCCTACGCGCGAAGCGGCTAAGGAGATGCAGGACGCTGTTCAGGAACTTGAGAAAAAGTATCCAAATTTTACAGTGCTTGATGAATACCATGATGGCCATCATGACTATTCTAGCAAGGACTTCTTTGATGAAGACCATTTGTGCTCCGAAGGTAGTATCGTTGTTTCGACTCGTCTAGATTCCTTGTTGAAAAGGTTGAAGTGATGCAGTTACCAATATCCATAGTAATAGCGATTATATGTGCCGCGGTTTCGCTTTTTGCGATTTTCCCGCTGACTGACACCGACATTTGGTGGCATTTGGCTTGTGCGCGTGAATGGGTGACGACCTGGACGCCAGTGCGTGAACCTGTCGTCAACGTGCATGAATATTTCCAGCAAATTGTAGCGTTTGTCTATAACATAGGCGGGGCGCCGCTATTGGTTTCGTTTAAGGCGCTCCTTTGGGGCGTAGTCTTTGCGCTGTTCTTGTTGCCTTCGATCCGCTGGTCAAGTAACGAAAAGACCGATGAAAAAAGTCAAACGTTTTCTTCGATAACATTTGCAGGGATTGTCGTTCTCCTGTATGTATTCCGTTATCAGTTTGAAATCCGCCCGGTACTTTTGAGCATGCTGTTCCTTGGCATTTATTGGAACGTGTTGCCGTGGCTTTTTTATGGATGGCGCGAAGACCGCAAAAAAACTCATAGCGCAGAACCTAAAAACGCGCACCGCATGATGCGCCGGGCCTTCCATTACGTGGCGGATTACAATAAACTTTGGGGAATTTTGGCAGTTCTTTTTATCCAGTGGTTCTGGAGCAAATGCCAAGGGCTATACATTCTGGGCTTGATTTTTGCGTACGGATTTTTCTTGTACGGATTGTGGTATCGCCGTTGGGGAAAGTTTGGAAAAGTTCGTCAATGGAATGGCGTGCGAATCCCCTTTAGGTCTTTGGCTTTGCAGACGCTTTTTATGGTGCTGCTATTTATTGTGCCGGTGTTCCATCGCGATGGCTTTAACCTGATTCCGTATCCGTTCGAATTGCTGGATCGTTTGCTTGGACTTTCGTCTTCGGCCATAGTCTTTTCAAATGAAATTGCAGAGAACCGTTCGCCGATTACGCTTTTGATGAATGGTGAAAATGTGTTGCAGTCAGTACTCATGCTTGGACTTTGTGTGAATGGGATAATCCTTGCTGTGGTTCGGTGGTATTTGCAGCCTGCGCCTTATATGTCGTGGCAATTCTCATGGCAGGCCAAAGAGCGCATCGAAGCCATCTTTAGTCGCCGATTGCAGCCCTCCTGGCTTTTTATCACGGCGATTATGACTCTCGTCGCTGAACGTAACTTTGTCCTCTTTTTCCCGGTATTTTTAGCGGTCCTTGTGCATTTTACGTTGCAACGTTCTGCTGCAAAATCGAAGGCCAAGAACCGCCATGTGGAAAACTTGAAAAAAATGGGAGCCAAGTTACAGCTGAAAAAGCGCCTCGCTAAAAAGCTGCGGAAAACAGGTGCAGATTTGGTATCGTTAAAAACGACTTTTGCCCCGCTGATGACGACGGACTTTTTGCTTTCGGCCGTCGTATTGGCTTTTGTTTTGGGGCTTTGGGGAAAATCGCTCTCGTCTTACGATTCCATGGTGTCTTACCAGCGCGTGGCTGTGGGTGCTGCGCATTGGATGATGGAAAATCCTCACCCGGGCAGGCTTTTCAACGACGACCGCGCGGGAGGCTATTTGGCCTTTATGAACCCGCTCGATTCGATATACATCGATGGGCGTTTTATCCTGAAAACGGCGGATTTCTTTGAACGTTATCTTTCGTATGCGACCATGCCTCGGCTATTCTTGACGGATGCTGATTCGATGGAAATTGACCGCGTGGTGCTACCGCTCCGCTATTATGCCAGGTGGGATAAATTGCTTGCCACCCTTGATTCTAGCGAAAAATGGCACGTTGCGTACCGCGATTCCCTTTTTGTCGTGATGGACCGCACACAGTACTAAAACGTAAGACTAAAAAAATTTAAATTTGGTCGCTAATAATTTATTTTTAGATAGATTTAACGGCCCTGTGTGGGCAATGGAGTTGTGTATGAATCGTTTGGTGAAAATGGGTCTTGCAGGCCTGTTTGCTTTTGGTCTTGCCCAGGCTAAGGTCAATTTCCCGTTCCCGCAGATGTCGGATTACGGTGGAAATGCGACGCTTTTGAGCGACAAGGCTAAAGCTTCCGAAGAATTGAAGTCCCAGTTTGCCTACTGGATGAAGGCCATGTACAACGAACAGGGCGATGTGGCCGGTGTCCGTTCTGATCCGGGTTCCGATACGTATTTCTCGGAAGGTGTCGGCTATGGCATGCTCCT
>Ga0265298_10011870_pt1 | contig 10145 bp, 6 predicted proteins | sample AusTroGonzalo_MG_3_FD_193486 | JGI IMG/M metagenome (GOLD analysis project Ga0265298, IMG submission 193486) | Bovine rumen microbial communities from tropical cattle in Woodstock, Queensland, Australia - Gonzalo_01 | ecosystem: Host-associated > Mammals > Digestive system > Stomach > Rumen ... | reverse complement strand
AAGCAATCAGGCGGGGATTAACTTGAAATCCTCGCCTGATGGTATAATGTGCTATGAAGAAGCGATTGTTTATTCCTCCTCGGGTGTGATGAGCTTATAGCCCTTGCCGTGGATGTTGATAATCTCAATCTGCTCGTCGTCCTTCAGGTGCTTGCGCAGCTTGGTGATATAGACGTCCATAGAGCGGGCATTGAAGTAGTTGTCGTCAATCCAGATGGTCTTCAGGGCGAAGTCGCGCTGCAGGATCTCGTTGGCGTGTGAGCAGAGCAGAGCGAGGAGCTCGTTCTCCTTGGTGGTGAGCTTGGTCTGCTTCTCACCGATTGAGAGGAGCTGCTTCTGGGTGTCGAACACGAACTTACCGATGTGGTAGAGTGTGGACTCCTTGGTCTTCTTGCCACGTACGCGACGCAGGATTGCCTCAATACGGAACACGAGTTCTTCCATAGAGAACGGCTTGGTGATGTAGTCGTCGGCTCCTAGCTTGAAGCCTTCGAGGATATCCTCCTTCAATGTCTTGGCGGTGAGGAAGATAATGGGAATTTCAGCATTGGCAGAACGAATCTCCTGAGCCAGTGTGAATCCGTCCTTCTTAGGCATCATCACATCGAGCACGCAGATGTCGAACTTGGTCTTCAGGAAAGCCTTGAATCCAGCTTCACCATCAGGACAGAGCTCTGCCTCATAGCCCTTGGCTGCCAAATACTCACGAAGCAACATTCCGAGGTTCTCATCGTCCTCACAAAGCAAAATTTTCAGTTTGTCTTCCATAATCATAACTTATTAGTTGTTTTAAAAAAATAATTGAATTCTATTGTTGTTTGTATCACGTTTTCATTCATGACTCGCTCTCCTGCAACACGGGGAGGCTGATAGTGAACTTCGTTCCCTTGCCGAGCTCGCTCTCGCACTTGATCTCTCCGTCGTGAAGGTTGATGATCTTCTTCACGTAGGCAAGGCCGAGACCGAATCCCTTCACGTCGTGCACATTGCCGGTATGGACGCGGTAGAACTTGTCGAAGATTTTCTTCACGTTCTCTTTCTTGATGCCAAGACCATTGTCGGCTATAGAGAAGAAGAGGCGGTTGTCCTCGTTCCAGGTGCGTATGTGGATATCGATGGGCTGATCGGGCTTGCGATACTTCACCGCATTGTCCATCAGGTTGGTGATGGCGTTCTGGAAGTGGACCTCATCGACAAAGAGGGCGGAATCGACGGCTTCAATCTCGACATCAATCTTACCTCCCGTATGGCCGACGCGCAGATTGAACGAACCGGCAATCTGTTCCAGCAACTCATTCAGGTCGAGCTCTTTCTTCTTGAACGAAGCGGTCTTGCGGTCGAACATCGACATCTGCAGCACCTTCTCAACGAGGAAGCGCAGGCGCTTGGACTCATCGTTGATGACACCACCAAGGTGTTTCAACATGGCTGGGCTCTTGGTCACCGACTCATCGTTGAGCATCTGAGCGGCAAGCGAGATGCTGGAGATGGGGGTTTTCAGCTCATGTGTCATATTATTGATGAAGTCGTTCTTGATTTCTGTATAGCGCTTCTGACGGAAGATCACGACGATGGTGAAGATGAACGTGATGAGCAGTACCACGGTGAAGGCCACGGCGGGAATCATGAAGCGGATGCTGGAGAAGATATAGGAGCTCATGTCGGGGAAATGAATCCTCACGACTCCCATCTTCGACGAGGGATCGTTGTGGAAGAGCGTCTGAGAATAGCTCACCTCCTCGCCCTCGGCTGTATAGTCGGGACAGCGGTACACCTCGCGTCCATCAGTCGTCGATACGGTGAAATGATACGGCAGGTTGATACCGTTGTTCAACAGTTCGGCACGGATGTCCTGGTCGAGCAGTTTGAAGTTGACGCGCTCCTTCAGGGGCTTGTCGCTGGCCGTATATAGGATATTATATACTACTTCATCGAGCAGCGCTTTCTGATAGACGTAGCGGTTGCGCACGATTTCCTGCAACGATTTCGTAGCCTCCGAGATAGAGTTCTTGTCGCTATGCACAATCATGGCTTTGGGCACTGAAGCGGGCTTCGTCTGGAAGGTCTTCAGCTCGAAGGCTGAATAGACCGTTCCGTCGTCGGCTGCCACAGCAAACTGATGGGAGTGGCGAACGGAACCGTTCAGACCATCGACCATCACGGAATCCTGCGTAAAAGCACGACGCTCCACATCGTTGACATCCTTTTCGAGATAACGAAGGGTCTCGTTCATCTCCAGATTACGTGCAGCTCTGTAGAGGCTTCGGTTCACGCTCTCGTCAAACTGTTCCTTCTTCATCTTTGCCATATCCTCAATATAGGATATCTGCAAAAGGAGCAATCCGATGAAGGCGAATCCCATCACGCCCGAAATAATCCATATCGTACTTTTTTTCATTGTCGTTTTCAGTTTTCTAACAATTGCAAAAGTATGGATTATCTCCGAAATACACCACGATTATGTTAAACAATTTGGTTAAATTTAACAATATTAACAACCAAACATTTTTTTAATGCAAAATGAATACATAAAAACAATACTACTCTACCCCACAAAAAGAGCACCATCGCTTTTCTCAAAGTGATAGTGCCCACAGAAAAAAACTTATGATGATGGGGTTTATTCGTAGAGACTGCGCTCGATGACGAGCGGCATGCGTCTGCGCTTGAACTCGGAACTGCGATGACGCTTCAACACGCGCTCGACTGTTTCCTCGCCGTAGCTCTTATTGAGGCGCTCCATCTCGCTTGCCAGTTTTCCGGCATCATCCTTCGAGGTGATGTAGGTGTTAAGGATATCATCGACTTCCTCGTAGGTATGACCTGGCGCAATCTGAGCCATATCGCCACCTGATGCTACGCCGTTGCCATCGGTAGGCATGATATCGTAGGCAGCTTTCAGGGCTTTGTACTTATTGTCGGCTGTATCGGTAAACACCTCAGTAAACAGGTATTTGCACAGCTCATAGACCTCATGCTTCCACAAGCCGCCGATGGGGTTGTAGTCGGCCACATCGCCATGAATGGTCCAGAAGCCGAGATGATGTTCCGTGAGGTTGTCGGTATCCATCACGAGGCCACCCGTTACGGAAGCGATATTATATAAATAGATCATGCGCAGACGAGCCTTGATATTGCCCTGCGACAACTGCGTCGAGGGATAGTGCTGCTCGCAAGTGGCTCTCATCAGCAAGTACTCCTTCTGAAGATTCTCCACCCAGTATTCCGTACAAAAACCACGCAAGGACAGCATTGCTGAATCGTTTTCCTCAGCAGTATTCGTCGAACAAGGAAGGCTCACGCCGATAAACTTATACTGTTTCTCAGGATTTCTTCTTACCACCTCGGAACAGATGGCGGCGGTCACAGTGGAATCGATTCCGCCCGACAATCCCAGTACCATTGTCTTCAGATTACTGCTTTCAAGATAATGAGCCGTTTCGCTCACCATCGTTTCAAATACGTTTCTATAGTCCATATCTTATCTGAAAATAAAAATATTGATGCAAAGGTACACCTTTTAGAAAAATAATATGTATCTTTGCGCGATTTTTCACGTAAAACGAAAGTCATTCTTATAATTTCGAACTAATATACCCGTAAAATGAGATATTTATTATCAATTTGCCTACTTGGACTACTGATTTGTTGCGGACAGAAAAAAAGCCATTCCAGCAACGCTGAACTTGCAGAGGTTACTGCAGACGACAGTTTGGAGATTGTAGAGTGCGTAACGAAAATATATGAGGAGGTATTCGACTTCTACAACAGCAATGAGAATGTGTCAATGGTAGATTTCGACACCCGTTATCTTTCAGATGCTTTCAAGCGCGCCTATCTTATGCTGGACGAGGCACACAGTCAGCGTCTCAACGAGTTTGCCGGTATCGGTTACGACCACTGGATTCAGGCTCAGGACTGGGAAAAGCTATCCATGCATGTCAACTCAGTAAAGTTCGAAAGGAATCCGATTGTCAATATCACCATTCTCCACAGAGGCAATACCATCCAACATACTGATATCAACCTCGACGTTGTTCTCACAAAGGAAGATGACGGAAGATGGACGATTGACGATTTCATCAACAACGGAAAGTCGGAAAGAGCACTCATCCAAACACTTATGGACGATGTAGAATCCAGCAACTTCAAGGATGTTGACGACATCGAGATGAACGAGACCGAAGAGTTCGGCATCGAAATGGACGATGAGCAGGTCTATGACGAATACGAGGAGGAAGACCCGCTTATGGATGTTGAAGCAGGGCTGGCTTCAACTCATCAGGAGACTCTCGGGTAAACATGTTCACAGCCGGAGCCTGCTTCGTATAGAAATCCCTGATGATTTGCTCATCGAGCGTCAGCTCAGGATTGAAATCACCACTTTGCATATAGGCTAACAACGCTTTTCGCATCTGACGAGCCACTGGACGATTCTCCAGGTTCGTCTGAATGTCCATGGTGGTAATGAGGAGCTTTCCGTTGCCCACCTGTGCCTCGACCAGCATGCCCAGTTTGCGAGACACATGCCATGTGTCGATGGGTTGGATAGGCGACTGATAGGATGCGGGCAGTTCCATCAGATTCATGACCTGCGCCTTGTTCAACAATTCCCACCAGTTCAGGTTCGACCAGTCGTCGGTGGGGAAGTCATATTTGAACAGAGGATGCGACTTCTCGATATAGGCACCTGTAGTATGAGGGGGACGCATCTTGAACCACGAGGTATTCCAGAACACAGGGAGATAGTTCTGCTTCACATCGCTGCCAAGGGTCACTCTTCCTGCTGCCGTCAACAGCACGTTTCCACCTGCGGCCAACATCTTTATCGCCTTCTGATCCAACGTATCGCAAATGTACAGACGAGCTTCGTCAACAGACTCCTTTTCATCGGCATGCTTCGGATAGACCCAGAAATCCCAATGATTCCTGAAGCTCTTCGAGATTTCCACCGTCAGAGTGAACTTCTGCGGACGGGTGACATGGGCTAACGAGCGCTTCACCGTGCCGAGGAGATTATTTTTGCCTGTGTTCACATTTCCATTATATAATGTTCCTTCCACGATGGTGTGATACTGTTCGTCGGTTATCTTGTAATCGGCCTTCACATTTTCGAGTTCATAAGCATAGGCATTATAGAGCTCGACAGGCACGCAGAGGGTGTCGGCATCTGTGAAGACGAACTTCGGGAATCGTGCCAGCGGCACTAAGATATTGCAGAACTCACGCCAATCCGCAGCCGTACAATAGCCTTTTTCACGCCAGAACACATTGAGCACTCCGGTCAATGCCGTACCCTGACCACTATAGTCATTGAGTCCTAACAGTTGGAAGCCGGCATAATCCTTGGTACGCAGATTGCGCTCAATCTCGTATTTATAGCAGAGTGTCTGCAAACGGCCACTTGACATTAGGAACTTATCGCTCATCTCCCCCATCCCATTGTCGTTCAGCAGGTCGCGGAATATCTCGAAATTCTTGGCACGATAGACGCCTGAGTACTGACTAATCTCGCGAAAGTCCGGAAAGGCACACCACTGGCCTTTCTCATGTGTGATGATAGGCGACTGATTGGGCTTGTCGGACTTGTAATTACGGGGATATTCGATTCCGCTATAGTAATCGTTGTCAGAGGAAGGAGCCTGTCGGTTCCATTCATCGAGTCCGCGTGCACCGCCCTTCACATGATAATCCGAACCTGAATCCCATGCCCAGCCGCCACCGACGGAAGCACCGGCATAGAGTTTCGTCGGGTCATACTTCTTCATCTCCTTCACCCAGTTGTTGCAATAGCTCACCCAATCGCCGGCAGGCTCATTGCCGGCAGCCATCATCACAAACGAGGGATGGTGACCATACGCATCGATGATGCGCTTGGATTCCTCCATCAGATAATCATCGATAGCCATTCCGCGACGAAGCTTCACACCGTGGTTCGGCCATGAGGGTCCCTCTGGCTGAAGATACATTCCAATCTTATCGGCAGCCTTGAAAGCGGCCTCGGGAGGACAGTAGGAATGGAAACGCATGTGATTGAGTCCATACTCCTTGCATTTCTTGAAAATGCGAAGCCACTCCTGCTCGGTGGTTGGAGGATAACCTGTTTCGGGGAAGCAGCAATTCTCTACTGTTCCGCGCAGGAACAGGGGGCGACCGTTGATATACAACTGTCTGCCCTTGGCACTTATATCACGAATGCCAAACGTTGTTTCATAGACATCATCGCCCGCCTCAACCGTCAGCTTATAGAGGTAAGGGCTGAACTCATCCCATAGGCGCATCTTCGGTCCCAGGTCGATGACAAACTCGCGCTTACTTGCTTCGGCTGTCTTCGAACCATAATAGACCCTACCCTTACCCGTCATCGGGCTGACTGTCACCAGCACAGAATAGTCCTTTATGGGCATGAAGCGCAATGCTGGAATGTGATTGCCCAGCTCTACTCTCACGCGAACCTTGTTCTTCGCCACGTCGGGGATGATACGCACATGCTGGATATTCACCTTCTTCCATTGCGTCTGGAGCTCGATACGTCCCGCAATACCGTTCCAGTTGCCTTGTGTCTGGTCGGTCACAGAATGGGAGTCCTGACCTACACAGACGTTCTCGATACCATTATACACGCGTATCGTGATATCGTTCTTCGCACCATACTTGACATACTTGGTGATGTCATAGCGATGAGGGGTGGAGAGTGACATCTGATGGCCCACTCGTTTTCCGTTGATATACACGGTGGTCTCTATATGCGGACGCTCCAGGAAGAGCGTGATGCGCTGATTGCGCATCGTCTTATTGATGTAAACAGAACGATGATACCACGCAGCACCTACATAATGATATTCAGGCGTGAGGAAGAAGGGGAACTTCATTTCTCCTTCCTTGCGGTATTTCTCCATGTAGGGATTGAAATAGAATGAGGAATCGTAGAGCGAACCCGTCCATTGGGTCTTCACCGACACAGGATTGCCCTTACCGTTGGTGAGCATCGAACCGGGAAGAACGACAAAATCGTCGTAATGCACAGAATCGCTGGTACTGAAATCCCATATTCCTTCAAGCGAGATAATCTGTTGGCCGGAAGCCAGCATACTACTGATTACGCACAATGCACATAGAAAAAATCTCCGCATACTCATATTACTGTTCATTCGTTATTACTACACTCTTTACTTTCTCGCCTACCGTCTTGTCTGCCTCACGAGGCAAATAGACGGGCATGTCCTTCTGCATCGGCAAGATGCGCAATTCCATCGTCTTACAATCCTTTGGCAATCGCCACAAACCATACAGGAAAGGACGGCCATACTGGAAATGATCGGCCACCAATCGTCCGTTCACATAAAGACGGGCGCAATCACCTTGATAGTCGATGGTGAGAAGTCCCTTCGAGGTATCGTCGGGCAACTGAATCATATAGACGGCAGCCTTTTCAAAGTCCTCGTCGGCAGGTGCTTCGGCAACCTTCTGAACACCCATCGTAATCTGACGCAAGCCTTCGGCTTCCTTCACCTTCGTATAATCCACAGGGACAGGATTGGAAGTGCTGGTGGTATTCTCAAGGAACAGATGTTCGGCCTCCGTTTGGGTAAGCAGATAGATCTGACCGATAACAGGCTTTTCGATGCCCTTGCATTTGACGTTCTTCAACGTCTTACCATTCGAGAGGCATATCGTTGTGGGAATGCCTGGTATCTGCATCATATAGATCTTTCCTTCACGACGAGCTACAAGCTGTCCTGTAGCATACCTGATTCCCTCCACATTGACAGGGAAGATAGCCATCGTGCCAGCAGGGATAGTGAGCTTGGGCAACTTGACGCCACAAGCCTCCAATGTCACATTCTTCTTTGTCGACAGATGCTGAAGGCGCTCGTAATTGTTGACAAAGATAAATGCAGAAGCAGTTTTCTCAGCGTTTTCACTTTCACTTCTGACTGCCCATCGCAACTGACTGTCGTCACCTTTTCCGATATTCTGCGGAGCAGGGAAAGACGCCTCCATCTGCGTCAACTCTTCACCCCAATCCTGCATGAACAGATGGAGCGGACGAAGCATGTAGTAATGTGGATAGAGCTGTCCGAACTCGCCGATAGGAGCCTGGAAGTCGTAATTCTTCACAGGCATATCGTTATAGTTGGTGGCCAACGTGCGCTGGTTCTCGTTCAACGAGGTCTTTCCTTCAGGATTAGTACCACCATGATACATGTAATAGCCCAGCAGATTGGAGCCAGAGCCCAGTTTGACGAGCGCCATCGAATAGGCATCCTCAGGATAGATGAAGGGACGACGATGATAGGCCGTAGCCATACCTCCACCCAGTTCGCAGGTGAAATAAGGATACTGTTCGTCACCCTTGTTGACTTTCTCTTTCTGCTTACCCAATTGCTCTGTAGCAATCGCCGTCGAAGAGCGGAAGCCTTTGAAATTGAAGGCCTTATAGTACTCACCAGCCGTTTCTTTGATAGAACGGTCCCAGAAGCCATCGGCATAATCGCCATAGAGCGGGAGAATCTCACCATAGGGAACAGGCGTGGAGAGCTCAGGCCATCCTGTACGGGTATAGAAGGGAAGGGAGAAACCAATATTGAGCGCCATCTTCTTGAGCGCCATCAGATATTCTCCTCTGCCACGATACTCGTTATCGAACTGTGCTGCGATGACGGGACCTCCATCCTTCCATTGAAGACCTTGTACTTGTGTGAATATCTGTCGATAGAGTTGTTCCACATAATGCATGAACGTAGCATTCTGTTGGCGCATCTTACAGCCTTTGGAGAACATCCAGTCGGGGATACCTCCGTTGCGCACTTCACCATGACAGAAGGGACCAAGGCGCAGAACGACAGGCATCTCTTCCTGCTTGCACAGTTCAATGAAACGACGCAGATTGCGCTGTCCGTCCCAACGGAAGATGCCTTCTTCCTCCTCGACATGATTCCAGAACACGTAGGTGGCGATGATGGTCACCCCACCCTCTTTCATCTTCCTGATTTCCTGCTGCCACTCGTTGGCTGGTATTCGCGAATAATGGACTTCGCCCATCACGGGACAAACACGATGACCATCAATGATCAGGCTATGCTTATCCCAAGTGACGTTTTTCCCAAAGTCATTCTTTGCCGATACGTTCTGAGTGCAAAGGGTAGCAAAGAATAGTAATGGTAAGATTTTGTTAGCAGATAATTTCATTTTGGTTGTTTTAGTAGATTAGTAAAGTAGTTGTTTTTAAGGGATATGGATGTCTTCACATCTTGAGCGCAGGTGTCTTCACATCTTGAGCACCATTCCCCCTCGCGGTTCGATGGTGAGAGTCACCTGAGCATCACGCTTCAGATTCAGCGTCAGCTTCTTTCCTGTCAGCAGCTCTGTGGCATTCATGCTCTTTTCCTCAATACCGAGGTAATCGAATGCATGCGCAGGAATCGTAAGATTGAGCGTTGCCTCCACATCGTCGAAGTTGACGACAATGAGCATGAGCTGCTTTCCGTGACTACGAAGGAAAGCATACTGTGCGCCATATTGCTGATTGGCATACATCAGATCAAACATCTGACCTTCGCTGACGGCCTTCTCCTTTTGAGCAATCGACAACACCTTATTATATACATTAGCGAGGCGTTCTTCGTCTGCTGTGAGTTTCTGTTCGGAAGCACGTACAAGCGTGTCAACCGACCAATAGTCGAATATCGTGGTGCGTCCGTCGCGTCCGCTGAATCCTTCTTCGTCCATTCCGCGTTCGCCATACTCCTGACCTGCATACAGCATGAATGGATTCTTCTCCAAGAGGGCTGCCACAATCAGAGCAGGAACGGCTTTCTCGCCACAACCAGCAAAGAAATCGCTGGCAATGCGCTGTTCGTCGTGGTTCTCAAGGAAATAGAGCATGTGCTGACGGATGTCATCGGTATGCTGCCAAGCATGGGTAATATCGCTTGTTCCGCGACGATGACAGATGATGTCGCGTAACACATCATACATTCCCACCTTGTCATACAGATAGTCGAATCCAGATGCAATATACGTGCGATACATCGAAGGATTATAGACCTCACCAATGAACAACAGATCAGGATGAGCCTCCTTCACCTGCTTAGTGGCCCAAGCCCAGAAAGCTGCGGGCACCATCTCGGCCATATCGCAAC
>Ga0265298_10011869_pt1 | contig 10146 bp, 7 predicted proteins | sample AusTroGonzalo_MG_3_FD_193486 | JGI IMG/M metagenome (GOLD analysis project Ga0265298, IMG submission 193486) | Bovine rumen microbial communities from tropical cattle in Woodstock, Queensland, Australia - Gonzalo_01 | ecosystem: Host-associated > Mammals > Digestive system > Stomach > Rumen ... | reverse complement strand
CGACCAAAAGAAAGGGTGCTGGCGTTGGCAACGTCCCAAGCTTTTCAGCACGACAGAAGACCTCTATACGCAGACCATCGTTGTCCCATACCTGATTCCTATGTTGGAGAATGCAGGGGCTGTTGTCTTTACACCTCGTGAGCGAGACTGGCAGAAAGAGGAAATCATTGTTGATAATGACGGTTCCAAACGGAACTATATTGAAGTGACGAATCACGGCACATGGAAGACGACTTCTATGTCAGGCTTTGCCTGGCATGCCGGAGTCTATAGCGATGGCGAGAATCCTTTCGAAGCAGGAACAGCACGCATGGTCACCACCACTGGCAGCAAGTCACGCTACTCGTTGGCCACCTATCAGCCAGATTTCAAGAAAGCTGGACGTTATGCTGTCTACGTCAGTTACCAGACACTTCCCAACAGCATCGATGATGCCCTCTATACCGTCTGGCATCGTGGTGAACGTACCCAGTTCCGTGTTAATCAGAAGATGGGTGGCGGTACATGGGTCTACTTAGGTACTTTTGAGTTTGATGCCGGTTATAGCGAGTTCAACCGTGTCACTCTGTCGAACCAGAGCGACCATAATGGTGTGGTGACTACAGACGCTGTGCGCTTTGGTGGAGGCATGGGTAATATACAGCGTTTCGGTCAAGCCAGCGGTATGCCCCGAGCTTTGGAAGGTGCCCGTTACTATGCCCAGTGGGCAGGTATGCCTTACAGTATTTATAGCACCAAGAACGGACAGGATGACTATGGTGATGACATCAACGTACGTTCGCTGATGACCAACCTGTTGGGTGGCGGCTCATGCTACATGCCCACGATTGATGGCCGGAAAGTTCCCATCGAGTTGTCACTGGCAGTCCACAGCGATGCTGGTTATGTCAAGGATGCTACCGGACTAATTGGATCGCTGTCCATTTGTACTACGGGTTTCAATGACGGAAAGCTTAATGCCGGTATATCACGTATGGCTTCTCGCGACTTGGCCGATGCGCTGTTGTCTAATGAGGTTCGCGACCTTAAATATAAATATGGTGACTGGAACAGACGCGAGTTATTCGATCGCAACTATTCTGAGACACGACTGCCTGAGGTTCCCAGTGCAATTCTGGAAACCCTGTCACACCAGAATTTCCCAGACATGAGGTTCGGACAGGATCCTGGTTTTCGTTTCACTTTGGCACGTTCTATCTATAAGACCATCTTACGCTATATTAACGACCAGCACGGCACCTCGTTTGTTGTGACACCGCTCGCACCCAATAATTTCAGCATTCAGTTTAAGGACAAGGACGAGGTTCAGCTCAGTTGGAGCGATGTCAAAGACCTACAGGAGCCGACAGCAACACCGACAGGTTATATCCTTTACACGGCTATAGGTGATGCCGACTTCGACAATGGAACTTACATCCGTTCGAAGAATACTTTTGACGTTAAGCTTGAACCAGGTTTACTCTACCACTTCAAGGTAGCTGCCGTCAATCGTGGCGGTAAAAGCTTTACCACAGAAGTTCTTTCCGCTCTCTACAACCCTAAAGCCACCAATACGGTCATGATTGTCAATGGTTTCCATCGTGTTTCATCACCTGCCATCCGCAATAATGCAGTAGAACAGGGATTTGATTTAGACGAGGATCCTGGCATTACCTATGGTCCCACCTACGGATGGGTAGGTCGTCAGACAAACTTCGACCTCAACTTGATGGGTATCGAGGAGGGTGGACTTGGCGACAGTGGTGAAGAACTTGCAGGACAGCTCATTGCTGGCAATGACTTCAACTATGTCAAAACGCATGCTGAAGCCATACAGGATGCTGGAGACTACAACATCTTGAGCTGTTCAAGCGAATCAGTCGAGCTTGGCAAGATAAGACTGACACAGTATAACGTCGTAGACTTGCTGCTCGGACTGGAACGCAACGACGGACATAGTGTCGACTTCTACAAGTCATTCAGCACCCCCATGCAGAATGCCTTGCAGATTTATTCAAAACTGGGCGGACGCCTATTGGTCAGCGGTGCCTATATAGGCAGTGACATGACTGCTGAAAGTGAACAGCAGTTTCTCGCCAATGTGCTCAAATGCCATTATGCCGGACGTAGCATGGCCCCCGATAATATGGTCAAAGGTATGGGCACAGAACTGTTCTATTGGCGCAATCTGAATGAACAACACTATGCCGCCGTCTCGACGGACATTCTTCAACCTGTCAAGCCTGCTATCACGGCTATGCAGTATTCCGACGACTACGGAGCAGCTATTGCATACAAGGGCAGTGACTGCCGACTCTTCGTCATGGGATTCCCTTTCGAATGCATCCAGACCAACCAAAAACGACATGCCATCATGCGTGGAATATTGAATTATCTTATCAAATAACTAAAGAAATATACTTATCATGTACAAAATCCAAACTAATTCCAGCGGTACACGCAGTATCGAAATTTCAGAAGAACACCTCCAAACTATCGAGGACTACCAGTTCTTTCGGGACTTGATAGACTCTAATGGTTATGTTGATGAACAAGTGCTCGACAAGTTGAAACTTAATATCCGCTCCATGTTGGAGTCGGAAGCGGGAAAGGACAAGCGGTTACTCGATCTCTGTCTCGACGTCATCTACCATCCCAACATGAAGGCTTTCGGCCTGCAGCAACTGGTCATCCTCTTCATCAACTGGAAGAATCGTGGCAACGATAATCTCGGTATGACTTCACGTGCCTTTCAGGGAACACCGTTTAATTAAAGGGTAAAAGGATAAAAAAGGAAAAGGTATTGTGGAGTATAAACTGACGGACTTTCTGCCGACGACGAAAAAGGAACTCGAACTACGCGGCTGGGAAGAGGTGGACATCATCCTCTTCTCAGCTGATGCATACGTAGACCATCCTTCGTTCGGCGCAGCCGTCATCGGACGTACACTTGAAGCATCGGGCTATCGGGTTGCCATAGTTCCCCAGCCAGACTGGCATGGTGACTATCGCGACTTCAAGAAACTGGGTCGTCCCCGTCTCTTTTTCGGTATAGCTCCAGGCTGCATGGATTCCATGGTCAACAAATACACGGCCAACCGTCGGTTACGTTCTGAAGATGCCTATAGTCCTGATGGACGCCATGACATGCGCCCAGAATATCCTACCATCGTCTATTCGAGGATTTTGCGCGAGCTCTATCCTGACGTGCCTATCGTCCTCGGAGGCATCGAAGCCTCGCTGCGTCGTCTGACTCACTACGACTACTGGCAAGACCGTCTGCGTCCCTGTATCCTTTGCGATGCACCTGCCGACATTCTCATCTACGGTATGGGTGAGAAGCCCATCCTTGAACTGGCCCGGAGAGTGTCCGATGGTTCTGCCATCGGAGACATCACTGACGTGCCGCAAACGGTTTACTTGACAAACAATATCAAGCCCACTACTGACGACATCGTGCTCCATAGCCATGAGGAATGTCTTCGGAACAAACGGTCGCAGGCCGAGAATTTCCGCCACATCGAGGAACAGTCAAACATGATGCATGCCCGACGCCTCATCCAACCTCTGAAAAGTGTGTCCAACGGTTCTGCCGTTGGAACTTCTGTCGTAGTCAACCCTCCCTATCCGCCAATGACCACTGCCGAGCTCGATGCTTCGTTCGACCTTCCCTACACACGCCTCCCACACCCCAAATACAAGGACAAGCGTATTCCTGCCTACGAAATGATTAAGCACAGCGTGAACATCCACCGCGGATGTTTCGGTGGTTGTGCCTTCTGTACCATTTCAGCGCATCAGGGCAAGTTCATCAGTTGCCGCTCCAAGGAGAGTATCTTGAAGGAAGTACGTCAAGTGACGAAGATGAACGATTTCAAGGGGTATCTCAGCGACCTGGGTGGTCCTTCGGCCAATATGTATGGCATGCATGGACGCAACCTTAATGCCTGTGAGAAGTGTCGTCGGCCCAGTTGCATTCATCCTCAAATCTGTCCGAATCTCAACGCAGACCACTCGAAACTGTTGGAAATATACCATGCCGTTGACGCTTTGCCTGAGGTTAAGAAGAGCTTTATCGGCAGTGGTGTCCGCTACGACCTGTTGTTGCATCGGGGAAAGGATGAGGCTGCCAACCGTGCTGCCATGGAGTACACCCGCGAACTCATCACACGCCATGTCAGCGGACGACTCAAGGTAGCTCCTGAGCATACCAGCAGCCGCGTGCTCATGCTAATGCGCAAACCGCCTTTCTCACAGTTCTTCGATTTCAAGCGTCTGTTCGACCGCATCTGCCACGAAGAAGGTCTTCGTCAGCAGCTTATCCCCTACTTCATTTCAAGTCATCCAGGTTGTACAGAGACCGATATGGCCGACTTGGCAGCCATTACCCGTAAGATGGGCTACAAACTGGAACAGGTCCAGGACTTCACTCCTACCCCGATGACCATATCCACGGAAATGTTCTATACCGGCTACGACCCTTACACCCTGGAACCCGTCTATACGGCTCACACCCCCGAGGAAAAGCTGGCACAGCGGCAATACTTCTTCTGGTATAAAGACAACAAACACGAGAATCATCGGAAAAAGCAGCATGGCGAAGAGTCCCCAAAGGAAAAACGAGGACGGCATCGTCATCACTAATGACGATCGGCCTCACGCAACAGCTGGTCGATGCTGGCTTGAGGATTCTGTTTCATGTAGCGGTCCACATGTTCCACAAAATCGTTCTGGAACACCTGACGTCCCGTCACACGGTTCACCACCCACTGAATCTTCCCCATGTGCTGTGAGCGTTCCGTCTGTGACGAATCCTCCACATGCGGTAGCGGATAGATGCTGAGCAGGTAGAAACTGATGCAGTCGGGAACTATCATCGAACGCTCCATCATCAGCCGTTGGTTTTCGGTGTAGTTTTCACGGTAGAAAGAATAGTCGGCTCCCAGATATTTGTCAAGACTGATTCCTAAGGCATTGTTGCCCACCACGATGCTCTGGTCAAACGAACCAATCTGTGTATAAACCTGCGGAATGTCCATCGCTGGCAAGTCTTTTTTCAAATGGTTAAAGGCCGCCGACAGTCCTTCGCTGATGTCATCAACCTCGGCATACTGCAGTTGCACGTCATGCAACAGCCGTTGCAAGATGGAGTCTTGGAAGAAGTGCAGGAGCTTGTCGTTGATATCAGCGTCATCCACCTTCCCGATACGCAACATGTCTTCTATCAGCATACGGGTCTGCATGGGATAGTTGGTATTCATCTGCTGCAGCGCCGAACGGTCGCCTGTCGTCAGGTAGAGACTCTCTATGCGGTCATAGCGGTCAATGGTGACTTGCACAATTTCTTCACCAGTATTAGCTGGCTTCAGCTGCCACTCGCAACCGACGCAAATCATCATGCATAGAAGCAATATGCCGTAGACCTTATTCACTGTATGTTGGTTCAAAGTGTTAAAATTCGATGCAAAATTACTAAAAAATATTGTAAAAGCCAAATTTTAACGTAAAAAAGATAAAAAAAAGTGCATCTTAAGGCCTTCTTTCGTTTAAATTTGAGAAATTTGCAACAAAACAGCTACTAAACAAGATGAAAAAAATTCCTATTCTGACTTTGCTTGTCCTGTTGACAACTGCCGTTATGGCCAACCAGAAGATTTCCGTCACAGTCACCAATCCCTTGGACATCATCCGTTCCGACGTCCCTGTTGTCATACCCCTGTCGCCCTATGGCGATATACGTTCGGCACTGGTTATGCTGGACGGACAGGAAATAGCCTGTCAGCTGGACGACTTGGACCAGGACGAAACCTACGACGAACTATGCTTTCTGGTCAATATCGGACGGAAAGAGCGACAGCAGTACACCGTCATCCTTGACGACGAAGGTGAGCCCCGTCCCTATCCTGCCCGTGTCTATGCAGAGATGGTGATGGCCAACACCAAGGACAAGACACTGAAGAAACACCAGCAGAACAACTACATTGAGTCCATCACCGCCCGAGGCGATGCTGCCTATACCTATAACCTGCAACATCATCACGGTGTAGACTTTGAGAGCGAACTGAACGGCATCCGCATATACTTTGATGCCAGACAGACCTTAGACTTATATGGTAAGTTCAAGAAACAACTGGAACTACATGACACCCAGTTCTATACCACCGACGAGCAGAAAGCCGACGGCTATGGTGACGACGTGCTTTGGGTAGGTCAGACATTCGGATTGGGTGCCTTCCGAGGCTGGGATGGCCAGCAGCCGACATTAGTCGAACCTGTCCGCTCACGTACCCAACGCATCATCAGCTACGGTCCGCTACGTACCATTGTAGAGTTAGTGGACCGTGGCTGGCAGGCAGATGCCGCAAAGTCCCCTGTCAACATGACCCTTCGCTATACACAGTACGCAGGTCACCGCGACACCGATGTCGACGTCTATTTCAACAAGGACGTCAGCAACTACCGGTTCTCGACGGGCATCATCAATGTCAAAGGTTCCGAGGAGTTCAGCGACAAGCAGGGGCTACGTGCCTGCTGGGGTACGGACTATCCCTCTACCGACACCTTGAAATGGAAGCGTGAGACAGTAGGCCTGGGCATCTGTGTGCCACGGCAGAACATAGTCAGCGAGCAGCCTGCCAACAAAGACAACTATGCATACGTCCTGTGCATAGAAGGCAGCCACATGTCATACAAGGTGACCTATACCTCTGCCAACGAGACGTTCGGCTATCATAGTGCCGACGAGTGGTTCGACTACCTGAAGGCGTGGCGCAAGGAAGTGGATGCGCCTGTTCTTGTCACCGTCAGACAGGCAGGTCGCTGAACCGTTTGCGACCTTTCACATAGTACTGCCAGAGCAATGAGAACCTGCGTTGCTCTGGTATTTCCTTTGCCATGCGTGAGTCCTGAATGGCCTGCCGGTCTTCGGCGAAGTCCTTCTTCCACTTCCTGAAAGCATGGCGGGCACGGAAGATGGCCGTGAAGTCACCCCAGCTGCGATTGACGAGGAGTGTCTCCCAGGCAGCCAGATAGTCGAGGAACCAACGCCGACGCATGACCTTGCGCAGTTCCGTTTCCGGCAGACACTTATAAAGCATGGTCAGGTTGTTACGGAAGTTCAGGAACGTCTTCATGGGATTTCCCTTGGGCAGCGTGCCTCCGCCGACATGGTAGACATAGCTTTCCGGCAGACAGTAAATCCTGCGTCCACGTATGCGTAGTCGCCAACACAGGTCTATCTCCTCGTTATGGGCAAAGAAACGTCCGTCCAGTCCACCACAGTCCCAATAGTCCTTGGCACGAATCATCAGGGCGGCACCCGTTGCCCAGAGGACTTCCGTAGCATAGTCGTACTGCCCGTTGTCTTCCTCGACCGTGTCGAAGATGCGTCCCCGGCAGAAGGGATAGCCATAGCGATCAAGGTATCCCCCACTCGCCCCTGCATATTCAAACATGTCACGGTCGTTGATGCTGAGCAGCTTGGGCTGGCAGGCGGCCACCTCCTGATGGACATCCATGAACTCAATCATCGGCGTCAGCCAGTGGTGAGTCACCTCAATGTCCGAGTTCAGCAACAGGTAGTACTCAGCCTCTATCTGCCTAGTGCCTTGTTATATCCGTCGGCAAAGCCCCAGTTCTTTTCCAGCACGATGAGCCGGCACTCTGGGAAGTTACGCTGAAGCAACGCTATCGAGTCATCCGTCGACGCATTGTCAGCCACATACACCACCCCTTCTTCGCGTGAGTAGTTCAGCACGGTAGGCAGGTATTGCGCGAGCATCTTCGCTCCATTCCAGTTCAGTATGACGATTGCTACTTTATCCATCTTCAATTCTTTAACATAATAAGAGTCTCCCTAAACAGGGAGATTTAGAGGGTCTACTCTCAGCGCCGTCTTGTCATGATTAAAGCCACCTAAGCGAACGGTCATCAACTGGTTGTCGTACGCCTCAGTGGCCTGTGCCGGCGGCAACTCTACACGGATGTAGTTGCGTGTGAATCCGTGCATGGCACGTCCGCGGGTAGCCTTCTCGAATAGCACCTCTTCCACCTTATTAATATAACGCGCGTAGAACGCTTCCGTCTTCTGGTCCGACAGTGCCAAGAGCCGACGGCTGCGCTCCCGCTTGTCAGCATCGGCCACGACGTACGCAATCTTCAGGGCTGCCGTTCCAGGGCGTTCCGAATAGGGGAACACATGCAGCTGCGTGACGTCAAGTCCCTCCAAGAAACTGTATGTCTCCTCAAAACACTCCGGCGTCTCCCCACGACAGCCCACCATGACGTCAACCCCGACAAAGGCCTCAGGCATGACCTGCCTGATGTGACGTATCTTGTCGGCAAACAGCTGCCGGTCATAGTGACGGTGCATCAGCCGCAGCACCGTGTCGCTGCCACTCTGCAGGGGGATATGGAAATGAGGCATGAAGGCACGGCTGCCGGCACAGTAGTCTATCAGCTCGTCACTCAGCAAGTCAGGTTCTATCGAGCTGATGCGGAAGCGGCTGATTCCCTCCACGTGGTCAAGCGCCTTCACCAAATCGGTAAACCGCTCACCCGTCGTCTTGCCGAAGTCGCCGATGTTGACCCCCGTCAACACAATCTCCTTGCCGCCTTCGCGGGCAACATCCTCCGCCTGGGCCACCAACGAGGCAATGGTCGGATTGCGGCTGAAGCCACGGGCGTATGGAATGGTGCAGTAGGTGCAGAAATAGTCGCAGCCGTCCTGAACCTTCAGGAAATAGCGTGTGCGGTTGCCCCGTGAACAACTGGGGGCAAAAGTCTTGATGTCCTTTGTCTTTACAGTGTGATAGGACGCGACGGAATCACGCTTCACGAAGCCGTCACTCAGAAACTGCACCAGACTTGCCTTCTCGTTAGAGCCCAGCACCAGGTCTACACCCGCTATCCTGCTCACCCGTTCCGGCTCCAACTGCGCGTAACACCCCGTGACCACCACGTATGCCCCCGGATGCTCACGTACCAGCCGATGGATGGCCTGCCGGCATTTGTGGTCAGCCACGTCGGTCACCGAACAGGTATTAATCAGGCAAATGTCCGCCTGCTCGCCCTTCGCAGCCGTCTGCACCCCCAACTCACCAAGCAGCTTGGCAAAGGTGGAAGTCTCTGAGAAGTTCAGCTTGCAACCCAGCGTATAGTACGCCGCCCGCTTTCCTTGAAAAACCGAAGTATCTATCATATTCTGCGCGAAGGTACGAATAACATGGCAAAAAAAGTCATTTTTACTCATTTTTTAGCAATTATTCAAAAATGTCCATTTTACACGAAAATTTTAACATTTCGTAACCGCTTGATATACAGCCGATTGCAAAAAAGTTACAAAAAAGGGCAAAAAAAAGTTGCTAAAAAAAGAACAACGTATCAAAAAAATGCCTACCTTTGCATCGTTTTAATGAACAAATGATTGTTTTACAGATTTAAAAGCTTAGAAAAAAATGAAGAAATTAGTATTTATGTTCGTAGCTGTTGCAGCTATTTCGTTCGCTTCTTGTGGTAACAAGACCGCTCAGGCTGACGCAGTCGATTCAGATTCTATCGCAGTCGTTGATACCGCTGAGGTTGTTGACTCTGCCGCTGCTGCTGTTGATAGCGTTGCTACTGATAGCGTTAAGTAATCAGCTCGAACTAATTGAGAGAATGAAACGCCGGATTGTTTAGTCCGGCGTTTTTTTTCTTTCAGAAAAACAGGTCCTCAACAGAGAGACCTGCTTTTCATATAAAAAGGGTTCATGTCCACTTTCCTACTTTCCTACTTTCCGCATTTATATTATCGGTAGTTCAGTGACGAGCTTCTTGTAGTGGCCGCGCATGGTGCGCTTGATGGCCTCCCGTCAGGATTCTTCAGCCTTTCGTCGTCCATCGTGAAGCCCTTCACAATATATTCTGTCAGATGCTCGGTTGCCCACTGTCTGAACTGCGTACCTCGCAATCCCCTGACACGGTATCCCACGGCGATAATCATCTCTAAGGAGTAGAAAACCACGTTATAGTTTTTGCCATCAGCGGCAGTTCTGCTCTCGCTGTCTTACCCTGAAAAACGTTGAATCAAAAACAACGTTTAAAGATGGAGAAAAACGAAGATTTAGAGTTGTTAGAGTTGCAGGAACTTGCACTGAAGCACAAAACAGCCAAAAGACAAAAGACTTT
>Ga0265298_10011868_pt1 | contig 10146 bp, 7 predicted proteins | sample AusTroGonzalo_MG_3_FD_193486 | JGI IMG/M metagenome (GOLD analysis project Ga0265298, IMG submission 193486) | Bovine rumen microbial communities from tropical cattle in Woodstock, Queensland, Australia - Gonzalo_01 | ecosystem: Host-associated > Mammals > Digestive system > Stomach > Rumen ... | reverse complement strand
CTCGTCCTTCCAGAAGAGCTTCGTGGGCGTCGTCCAGACGCCGCTGCCGTCCTTCGAGGCGTGCTCGAAGTAGCTAAAAGCCGTATCGTCGGAAACGACCTGCAGATAGAAGTCCGTCAGGTCGGCCGTTGTGAGGCTGCCCTTGGTGTCCCCGGCGAGGGTCGGCGCGAGAAGCATCTGGATGCCGCTTCCCGAGGGTTCCGGTTCTTTGGCGCAGCTCGCCAGGAGCAGGAATGCAGCCACAGCAATTACGGGAATATGTCTATAAAATCTCATTTGCTTTTTGCTATAGATCCCCGATCAGGTCGGGGATGACGTGACATTCGGGGATGACGTGAAAGGCTATTCATCCTGGGCTTCGCCGTTAAGGGGAGACCTGGAGGTCCAATCTTCAATGGCGAGATCGGAGTCGAGTTCGATTTTGTCGCGACCGACGATGAGGTTAAGCACCGTAACTGAGCCAGCGCTAAGCTGGATGTCCACGTCATGCGTATAAACGAAGTCAGTGCCTTCGATAGTCAGAATGACGGTACGGAAGCCGCTCTGCGGAATCACGATACTGCTGCAGCTCAGCGCATAGCCCTCGGCAGCAGAAGCAAGTTTCGTGAGTGCGAAGCTTCCCTGCTCTCCCGGATCGACCGTGCCCGTCAGGTAATTCACCTTGCAGCTGGAAGCCACTTTTGCGGAAACGGCGACCGTCGGCGTACTGGCGAACTGATTACGGAAGTTCATGTTCACCTGGAGACGAGCCATTGCGTGCTTGAAGTTCAGTTTAACAGGATCGTTGGTGGCCGTCAGGCCGCTGAACTCCGTTGCGACCAGCAGGTCGTTGGCCTCATAATCACCGGCCTTGAGCGTGAAACTGTCAGCCTTGAAATCGCTCACTGTGCGGGCAGGGTAGATGCCCAGGAAGAAGTGCGCCGTGTTGAAGTCCTGCCAGTACATCACGCTGGCAGGGACCCAGGAACCGTCAGACTGGAGCGTGTTTTCGACACCGTTCACGACAAGATTGGCCGGGACGTTTTGGCTGTTGCCTGTCCAGACATAGAGCGCAACCTTGTCGCCGATGTCAAATTTCTCGCTGTCTCCGGTCGTCGTGGCGCGGGTAAGGACACCGATGCCGGCGTCAACGGTGATGGGTTGCCCGCTTTTCGGGCGAAGCGGCTCTTCTCTTGTGCAGGCCGCGAAGGTAAGGAGTACTGCTACAGATGCAAGGAATGCAATCTTTTTCATTATGCTGTTTGTTTTTTGTTTGCTAATAGACGCGACCGTTGTAGGAAAAGCCGATTTCCCAGTCGCTGATGGTATAGGAGCTCAGGTGCATCTCGGGAGACAAATCGTTGCAATCCAGTTTGATGGAATACTTCTTGCCGCAGTCGATGCGGGGAGTGTAGATCTTGAATGTCTGGACCGTCATGTTCGCTTGCATTTTGCCCGCAGTGGCCTGACTGATCTTGGAGACGGTCATCGTCATTTCGTTTTCCATTGCACCTTGGACAGTGGGATGGACAGTGACCGTGGTTTCGCTATGAGCTGATGTAAGCCCCTCCAGTTCGACGGGACCTAAGGAAAGACTGTTAGACATAATGGGCCCCTCCGATGCTGCAGAAACCTGAACCGACGAGGACATGTTCTCAACGCTCATATGAACGATCACGCCTTCCGGTATATTTGACATCGACAAGGATAAGGTGGGCATAACTTCACGCATACTGACGGCAGGCACATACTGAGTGTTCGGCGCTACGTTAAGAAGGTAAGAACCCATCATGGCAACATTAAAAACAGGGGTTGCCAGCGCATTAAGAACTGGGATTATAGCAATCGTAATTAAAATTTCCGCCAGCGTAAATTTCGTCTGAGGCAGGCCGCTGACCCGGAATCCGTCGGCTTCGGTAGCGTTGGCAAGAATCAGGATATGATTCTCCCCCGAAGGGACCTCTAAAGGCTCGCGAACAAGGTCGCGGGCATCCGTGTAATGCTTGGTGAACGCCCCTGCCTCATTGTTCACCACGACGAGCAGGTCGTGGATGTCCGTGCCGGCGAGAGACGGGTCGTCCCAGTCGAGATCGAGGGACACATAGCCGACATTCTTCGACAGGTCGAATTCGTGGACATCCTGGAAGCAGCCGCTGAGCAGAAGGGTGGCAGCAAACGCTGCAAAAATGGAATGTATCTTCATGACTGCCTTATTTTACGAATTTGAGTTCCGCGCGGCGGGCCTGGGTGGCGGTGCGCGCATTGTAGTCGATACCGTGGTAGTAGGCCTCCGTCATGCGATCCATGGAAATACCATGCGCGGCGAACCACTGCCGGACGGACTCCATACGCTGCCTGGAAAGCGTCCTGTTGAAGGACTTGCTGCCGCTGGGCGAGGCGTAGGCGTGGATTTCCAACTTGAATTCAGGATATTGCTGCAGGATGGCGAGGGCCTCCTCCAGCGCGGGTTCACTGCTGGTCGGAATCGTCTTGCTGTTCTTGGCGAAGTGGACCGTCGGGATCGGGGTCTGGAAGGCTTGCTCCCGGGCGGCTGAAGCTTCGCGTTCGGCCTGCTCACGGGCGGCGCGTTCGGCGGCTTCGCGTTCGGCCTGTTCACGGGCCGCCCGGGCAGCAGCTTCCGCTTTGGCCGCTTCCTCAGCAGCCTTGGCACGGGCCGCAGCTTCTTCCGCTTCACGGGCGACGCGGGCGGCGGCTTCCGCTTCGGCGGCCAGTTCCGCCGCGCTTGGACCCCGCTTCGGATATTTCCCGAAGTGGAAACTCAGCTTGACGCCGGCGTCCCAGAGCCGGTTGCTGTCGTGGCCGTGGTAGGGCATATTGTCGAAACGCTCCCCTGCCTGACCGGCCACGCCGCCGTAAAGCGCCGCGCCGATGCGGTCGCTGATGCGGTAGCCCAGCGAGATCTGGCCGCCATAGCTGAGGTGACATTGACGGGGGTTCAGGATGGATTGATCCGGCGCGACGAGCTTCGTCTGCGTCGTGACGGCGGCGATCTGCGGGCTGAGGTTCAGCGTCCAGCGGGAATTCTTGGCGAAGAATCCGATCAGGTTGACATTGGCCTGCAAGGCAGCCCTGCCCCACTGCGTGCGGGTGCTGAGGTCCCTGTAGTACCAGCCCGGAGCGTCAAGAACGGCCATCGCGAAGCGTTCGCCGTCGGCCGAAAGCCAGTACGGGCAGCAATCGAGCGCTGACTGGGTCTGGGCGCCGTACTGGAAGGAGGCTTCCAACGATAGGATGCGATTGATGCGGTAGCCGCCGAAAAGGCCGCCCTGCACGCCCCAGTGGACCTGGTGCTCCGTGATGCTGCTGAAAGTGGATTGTCCGAAAGAAGTGCCGCCCTGGACGCCTGCGTACCAGGGGCGTTCCAGGGTTTGAGCATGGCCGGCGCAGACCGCTCCCACCAGGAGCAGCATCGTCGTGAATGCAGATTTTAGAGGATTAATGTGGCAATACATACTATCATCCCCATACTGGGGAACTTACAAATATAAGCATATTCGCATATATTTCACATACTATACTATGAAATAAAAGAGCGCTGGCACACAAAGGCGCCAGCGCTCCTGACAGAATCATGATATCCAATTAATCCGAAACTGGACGGATGGAAATACCGTAGCAACGGAGCATGGCCGAGGAGCCAATCTCATTGTTTTTAAAATAAATCATATGAGCGCCCCATCTAGCCGAAACATCATGCGTAGAGGACCAATAGTTGCCAGTCAAAGGTTCAGGGAAGAAGTACCATTCATTAGCACGGGCACCGCTCGCCGGGAGGAAGATCTTGTGACCCGCATAGGCCGGATCCTTGCTGGTGACTTCCATTCCGTTATGGGTGGCGTCCCAATGCCAGTTGAAGCGGTTCGTATCCATCAGCGCCTGCCATTCCGCGATGGTCGGAATACGCCAGGCACCTTTGAGCGTAGCAGTAGCGGCATCATCTTCCGGAAGCAGCGTGGTATAATCAGATCCGGTATATCTGGAGAAGCTGGAAGCATCCTTCGCAACGCTGTTTTCAAAGCGATAGGAAACCCAGTCGTAACCCGTCTTGCCGTCTCGAAGAGAGGAAGCGCCACTTTGACGGCCATAGCCTTCTTTGTGGTACGGCAGGGTCTCGCCCCAGGCATAGAAGTCGCCAAAGACGTCGTCATTCGTCTCCGACAGGGGAACCAGAGCACCGAGGTTGAGGGTGCCCCAGTAGACGCGACGCAGCTCGCCGCCGCCCCTATCGATATCCATACCGAGGTCGACCGGCATATTGACGCCGCAGATGGCCCAGTACTGCAAATCGGGGATGCGGAAAGCGCGGTCGTCGGCGGTCGCATAGACGACCGTCGGATTCAGGGACTTGACATAATAGGTGCCGTCCCAGTCGCCGTCGACCATCGTGAAGGCATACTTTGTCGAAGCGTTTCTCGCACCGGCAGCGAGGATGCCGCTGAAGGCGAAACCGTCCTTGCAGGCATAGCCCGGGATCGGGGCGCCATGGGCCAGGGTCTTGGTGTTGACGGTACCGTCGGCCGAAATGGAAGTGAGCTGGCAAGGGGTCAGATGCGGCTCGCGAAGTTCGACCTTCGTCGTGGAGATATTCGTCTCATTGGGCATGTAGATCTGCACGAAGCCGTCCGGAGCCTTGAGATCAAAGTCGCCGCTCAGTTCGTAATTCGCAACCGTGTACGGGAGCGTCGCGGTCAGGAAGTAAGCGTAATCGTTGCGGCTGAAGATGAAGCTCGTCGCATCCGTACCCGCAGCGACGGTGATATCGCTGCCGTACGGCAGATAGACGGCCCGCATATTGCCGCTGTCGCCGTTGACGAAGCCCAGGCAGCCGGCACCGCCGACGTTGCCGTTCATCTCGGCATAGATCCACTTCGCGCCGTCATAGCGCATCTTGAGGAAACGCGGGGCAGCGACGTTGTCGAAGAACACGAAGATCACGTCGCCCGCTTCCCAAGCTGTCTTGGTCGGGTTCATGTCGGCCGGATACTTGACGCCGAGATTGAAGGAAATGGCTTTCTTGGTCGCCTCGCCGCCGGGAAGGTCTGCACCGGCCGCCCAGTCGTTCACGCTGATGGAGCCCAGCTCGATCTTGTCCTTACCGACGATCAGGCCGATTGTCGTGTATTTGCCGCCCACGAGCGGAATGTCGTCCGTCGATTCGTACACGAAATCCTTGCCGTCAATCGTGACCGTGATCACCTTCACGCCGCTCTGCGGGACCTGCAAGCCGCTGTAGCTCAGGGCAAAGCCCGTGGCGGCAGTCGTCATCGCAGGGACAGTGATGCTGCTCTGCTCTCCGGTCGCGGTGACGCTCTTGGCGAGATAGTCGACCGTGGCCTGGGTCTTGGCCGCAATCTTGACGCTTGATACGGTCGGGGTCGCGGTCCACTGGTTGCGGAAGCGCAGGTTGACGTTCAGTTTGGCCATGGCATGGTCGAAGTTCAGGGCGACAGCCCCGTCGGAGGACTTGACACCGCTCACGTTCGTCGCGATCAGCAGGTCGCTGCCCGTGTAGTCGGCGGGATCCAGGGTATAGGGATCGGCCGTGAAACTGGAGACGGTCCGCACCGGGCTGATGCCCAGGAAATAGTGGGCGTCGGTATTGTTCTGCCAGCGCATCAGGCTCGCAGGGGTCCAGGCGCTGCCGTCAAAGGTATTCACGACGCCGTCCACCACCCGCTTGACGGGGATGGCGGTGGCGTCGCCCATCCAGGCGTAGACGGAAATCTTGTCGCCGGAGGTAAAGCTGGTGGCGTTGCCTTCGTAGGCGACCTTGGTCATCGCGCCGACGGAGGCATTGATTGTGATGTCACCTGACGTAGCAGGTTCGAATTCTTTGTTGCAGGCAGCGAACGAAAGGAGTGCAGCGAACGCTGCCAGGGATTTAATAATATGCTGGTTCATGTTCAAGAGTTTTCTAATTACGCAATGCATAGCTGATGGCGGGGTCTACCTCCCCCTGGGCGCTTCTCGAAGTAGCGTCGAAAAAGAGCACGTCCTGGTTGTCTCCGTGGTAGGAGTCCCAATACTGCCCGAGGGCACCATGGGACGCAGGGAGGAACAGGAAGACGCTGCCTGCTCTGACCACGGTCCCGATCTGTCCATGCACGGTCATCCAGCACCAGTAACAGCCGGTTGTGGCCGGAGTCCAGTTGGGGGCGGCTACGCCCAATTCGGCGACCTCTTCGCTGCTGTAGAGCTGGCCGACCGCCTCCGGGACCGTCTGGCCATAATTACAGGTGTGGATCGTGCCGAAGTAAGGGGAATAAACCGTCAGGTCCTTGCCCACAGGTATCCATTCATAACTGGTGGAAACGGGCATGGTAAGCACGGAATGGTTCTCGATGTAGTCGTATAGCCTGAAGCAATCAGAGCGGCTGCCGTCCCGGTTGTTCGTTTTGGCATAATACTTCATGTTCCCGAAGGTGTATTCGTTCGAGATTTTTCCGCTGAACAGATAGCCGTTCTTGAACGCGTAACCCGGCATGTCATCGCCAGGGGCCTTGTCCGACGTCTCCACGACAGTTCCGTCGGCCGAGACGCTCGCGACACCGACAGGGATCACCGCATCCGTACCCATCCGGTACAGATTGTCGACAGGATGAGCGTCAGCGACCTTGAAATGCACATATCCATCCGGATAGCTGAAGTTGCTGATCTGGGCCTGGATCTGACCGCCGGAGACGGAGTACGAGGCCGAGGCCGAATAATAGAAGGAATAAAGGGGCGGATCGAACTCGAAGTTCGTCCCGTCGCCACCGGCCCGGATGCATGTCGTCTCGGAGCCGAAGGGCAGGTAGATGGCACGCAGGGTGCCGGAATCACCATTGACCAGACCCAGGCAGCCGGGGATCTCGTTCGCACCGCTCATCTCGTAGCTGATCCAGGTCGTGCCGTCATAGACCATCTTCGCGTAGCGGGGTGCAGCGACATGGTTGAAGAATACGAAGATCACATCGCCCATCTCCCAACCGGTCTTCTCGGAGAATCCAGTGGCGGGGTACGTAGCGGAGAGTCCCAGGAACGGGAGCTTCGACAGGTTCATGCCCACATTGAGGTTGTAGGACTTGCCGCGTTCGAGCTTGATCTCGTCCGCGTTGGACCAGACGTAGGTCTCGCCGTCGATGCGGAAAGAGACGGTGAGTTCGCCCGGAAGGAGCGTCTGCGGCACCAGGATGGCTTCATAGTTGGCGTGGGAAGCCTTGGCGATTGAAGTGCCATGGTCATATTCGCCGGTGAGCGGCGTGACGGTGGCTTGCGAGTCGTCCTTGGCGATCACTTCGCCCGTCTGGGGCAGATAAGTAAAGGCGCACCGGGTACCCTTGATCACGAGATCCGTAACGGGATTCGAGGTCAGGCCGATACCCTGATCAAAGAACGACTCGCTCAGCGTCAGGGTGAAGTGGACCATCGAAAGGCCGTGGTTGAGCGCGACGGAGAGCTCCCCGTCCACGGAGTCCGAATATTTCGTGACCGTGGCAGGGATGGCGAGCAGGTCGGCCGAGTTGAGTTTGGCCTGGGTGCTCTGGTCGGTCGGCAGGGTAAGTTCAGCGCCGTCGGCGAAATCAAAGGCGTTGAAGGAATGGCCGGGATAGAAAGCGGCGCTGTAGGTCACAGGCGAGCTTTCATCCGCCCAGTAGAGCTTCGAGGAGGCACTCCAGGCGCCGTCGACGCCCTTCTCGATGTGACCGAAGTAGTTGCAGGTCGGATCGGAAGTGTCGATCCGGAGATAGAAGTCCGTCAGGTCGGCGCTCACCATGGAGCCCTTCGTGCCGTCGATGCTGGCGACGACCCGCATCGGAATCGGGTCACCGCTGCCTTCCTTGAAGGCCGTCTTGTTGCAGGAAGCAAGCAGGGCGCTGCCGACAAGTATGAGGGAAAGTATGAAATGCTTTTTCATCTGGCAAATAGTCTTATTCATCCTGGGCTTCGCCGTTCTCAATCACCGCGGCGGCGGACCATTCAGAAACGTTGATATCGGAGGCGAGATCGATCCGGTCGAGGCCGACCTCCAGGTTGATGGTCGTGACCTTGCCGGCTTTGAGCTTGATGTCGCTCGCATTCGTGAAGACCAATTCCTGCCCGTCGACCGTCAGGGTGACGGTACGGAAATCCTTCTGCGGGATCATGATCGCATGACAGCTCAACGCATAGCCCTTCTCCGGGCTCGGGAGCGTTTCAAGCGAGATGCTTCCCATCGAATCCGGGATGATGCTGCCCTCGAGGTAATTGATCACACCGGCAGTGCAGGCCTGGGCCTTGACTTCGACTTTGGGCGTCGCGGACCACTGCGTGCGGAACTTCATGTTCACCTGGAGCCGGGCCATCACATGGTCGAAGGCAAGGGGCACGGGATCCTCGGAAGCCGTGAGGCCGTCGAGGTTGAGCGCGACCAGCAAGTCGTTGGCCTCATAGTTGGAGGGAACGAGTTGGAAACGGTCAGCGACGAAATTCGTCACGGTCCGGGCGGGATAAAGGCTCAGGAAGTAATGCGGGGTGACGGCGTTCTTCCAGAACATGTCCGAGGCACTCTTCCAGCTGCCGTTCTGCTGCAGCTCGTTCACCACGCCGCCGACCACCAGGTCGGACGGAATGAACTCGCTACTGCCCGTCCAGGCGTAGAGCGAGACCTGGTCGCCGGGATTGAAAACCTCGGACTTGCCGTAGGTCGTGGCGCGGGTAGGCGCCCCGATGACGGCTTCGAGCGTGATGCGCTGCGCGCGCCCGGCAGGATCCTCGCGGCTGCAGGAAGCAAGCGTCACGAGCGTCAGGAGCGCAGCGGATGCAATGAATGCAATCTGTTTCATTCTATCTTGATTTATTTCTTTACGCTAAAAGACATGGCCGGAATAGTCCGAAGCACTCTTCCACTCGTTGATCACAAAGGAACTCGCGTGCATTTCCGTAGCCAGATCGAGGAAGTCCAGATCGACCGCATACTTCCTGCCCACCTCGATACGGGGCGCATAGAGCTTGCACTCGATGGCCGGAGCATCGCTCTGTAAAATGGTAAGCGTGATGGAAGTACGCTCATCTGTCGCAACCGTCGGAAGAACGAGCTGCGACATGCGACCGTTCTCGCTCGACAGGCGACCCAGGTTGAAGGAGCCATAAGACTCGGAGCCGGGCGTCGCCCACTTGTCCCCGAGCGGAGAAAGGACGATGTTCTTCGCCATATTGTCCAGCACGACCTGGATGGTCACGTCGTCAGGAATGTTGAAGATTTCCATCGTCAGGGCCGGCACCACAGGGCTGAGGTCGGCATTGGCATGGCGCTCCGCGTTCTCGGTCATATTGATACAGACCCGGCCGCCGTAAATCTGCCTGGAAGGACGGCCGATGGACGAGAGGGTGATCACACCGTCGGCTCCCTTGGTGTCGGGCAGGCCCTCGAAATAGTAGCCGTCGGCCTCGGAGGCATTGGCAAAGTAGACCACCCCGCTCTCCCCGACGGGAAGCGCAAGCGACGTCTGGGCCGCTTCGCGGGTGTTATAGAAGTGTTTGGTGTAGGACAGGCCGTTACCGCCCACGACGAACATCAGGTCGTGAATCTCGGTACCGACGGCCTCATAGTCGGTCCAGTGGAACTCCGGAACGAAGTATCCGACGGGCACATCGTACGGAGACGGCTCCAACGAGCCGTGATTGCATCCGACGAGCAGAAGTGCAGCGGCAAACGCTGCGAGGGAATGTTTTATAATAGTCATAAGCGCCTATTTTACAAATTTCAGTTCGGCACGGCGGGCAGTCTTCGAGTTCGACGCCTGGTAATCGACGCCGTGGAAGAAAGCCTGCTCCATGCGCTCCATCGCCACACCCCGTTCGGCAAACCAGCGGCGGATCACCTCCATGCGCTGGCGGGAAAGCTTCGTGTTATAGTATTTACTGCCGCTCTTGGAGCTGTATGCGTGAATCTCGAGTTTGACATCCGGATACTGCTGCAGGACGGAAAGGGCCTGCTGCAGCGCCGGCTCGTAAGCGGACGGAATCTTCTTGCTGTTGTCGGCAAAATACACGACCGGAATCTGTCCCAGCTGGGCACGCTCCCGGGCCGCATCCGCCTCGCGGGCCAGCCGGGCGGCTTCCTCGAGGGCTGCGACCGCACGGTCGGCCTCTTCCCGGGCGAGCCGGGCGGCCTCCTCGGCGGCA
>Ga0265298_10011866_pt1 | contig 10146 bp, 8 predicted proteins | sample AusTroGonzalo_MG_3_FD_193486 | JGI IMG/M metagenome (GOLD analysis project Ga0265298, IMG submission 193486) | Bovine rumen microbial communities from tropical cattle in Woodstock, Queensland, Australia - Gonzalo_01 | ecosystem: Host-associated > Mammals > Digestive system > Stomach > Rumen ... | reverse complement strand
GGAAGTTCAGATCCTCCTCGACATCAGCGGTATTTGACATATACGCAGCCCAGTTATCATCTGTAAAGGGAACCAGAGTAGCATAGTTGCCACTCTTCTTACCCTTCAGAACAATCTTCTCGGCAGAAGCTGAAACGAATTCAAAGTCGTAATCACCTTCCCATCCCTTACCAGTCTCGCCACCAAGAGGAGCGTCAGGAGTAGAGAACTGATGGAAAATGTCGTTGAAAGTATCGAATGACAAAACGATACCTGCACTCTGAGTAATCTTATAATAGCTATCAGCTGTAGCAGTAGTGAGCTTAGCGATTTCGCTGGCAACAGTAACCTTTCCGTCCTCAGTGAACTTCAAGAACACACAGTAGCCACCATAGGTGCGATATGGTGAAGGATAATACTTCATCAGCCAACCATGCTCAGCACCAGCAAGAATCTTGTAGTCGGCAGCAATAGCCTCTTCAGCACGTACTGCTGATTGTTTGTCGAATACATCCTCCTGGTCCTTGAGACAAGAAGTCAGCAGGCCAAGGATGGCGACAGCAAATAATATATGTATCTTCTTCATATTGCTTCTTAATTAAGTGTTTGCAAATCTAACAGTTTAACGTTGGCAGAACGACGCTGAACAATCTCGCGAAGAGCATCCAGATCAATCTCCCAAGCTGTCTTCAGCCAGTCACGTACGATATCAAGCTTAGTCTCAATGGCAGCTCTACCATCCTTGCTAGCCTTAGCAAGCTGAGCATCCCACCAAGCCTGATCGTGAGTAACATAGTTGGCAATCAGCTCGACGAAGTCCTCCTGGGTCTCACGGCTAGCATAGTCAGTGATGAAACCGAGGTCAAGCCACTCATCATTCTCCAAGTTAACCCAGCTCTCTGACTGATAGTTAGCTGCAGAAATCTCTTTGAAGTCAACAGGATAGGGCTTTGTCTGATGTAGAATATGACTAAACTCATGGTGCATGGTCTTGAAGAACCAATAGTTCAGGAACTCAATATCAGGGTTGTTATAGTCAATATTGTTGACGTTATAGAGAGAGATTTTCATACCCCCCTCAGCAACACCCAGTGTAACAGAACCACCAGAGTTATAACCGTATGAGCCAATGAAGTGCAAGATTTTCGGGCAATACTTACGGATGAAGTCACGACCTTTGAGCTCCTCATAAGACTCGAGCCACAGATACTTGGTCAGCTTGGCCAAGGCAACAGCCTTGTCGTAACGGGCAGGAGCAAGATTCTTATCAGTATCACTCTCTCTGAACTCGAAACGATATTTCAGCTGGATATTGTATGGCTGCTGGTAGTTAACCTCCAGCCACTTATCTAATTCTGTAGGATTTTCTGTTGCCTCGTCAGGGAAGATGCTCTTCTCGTCAAGACTGTCCTCGCTGCAAGATGCCATCAAGAACATGGCACTCATTGCTAAAAGATAATATCTAATTTTCATATTGTATATCCTTTCCTAATTATTAATTACGTGGGTTGGGAGTCAGACCTGCAGAAATTACGTCAGCAGGCAACTGCAGGGCACGACGTGGGTCGTTGAGCAGCAGCTTGTCGTCTGGCTGACCTTCGCGGTTGTGAGCAATCTCGATACCCCAACGCTTGATGTCACACCAACGGCCACCCTCCTGAATCATCTGGCAACGACGCATGTGCAGAATGAACTGAATCATATTCTCCTGATCAGAGCCCTCAGCACCAATAGTGAATCCTAATGGGTGGAGGTGCTTCTTGGGTGAGCCCAGGTCGGCACTTGCAACAATAGGACCGCCATTTTCATCAGCCATATATGGCATACCCGTTGCAGCTGTTGTCTCAGTAGCAGGCACATAAGTACCATAACATGAGTTAATCAGCTCCTGAGTAGCCTGCATTCCATTACGTGAGTTGGTTGACAGCCAGAGGTTCATATCCTTCAGTGCATTAGTCAAATCACCCTTAACAGCGTAAGCCTCAGCACGGCAGAGCAGCGTCTCATCGCCACAGAGCTGAACATATACATTACGGCGATAACCAATACCGTTCACCTTATCGGTATACTCGAAATAACCATAGTACTTAGAGATATTCAAAGTCTGAACAGGTCCCCAGCAAGAGTGAGCCATGAAAAGGTCACTAGCAGAATTATAATTTCCCCAGATACCAGGAGCACGATAGGTCTCGATTTTAGCAATAGTTGGCTGGTCGTGACCGTAACGCTCGCCAAGGCCCCAAGCACCGAGAATGTAACCACTACTTGATGAAGCTGTCTGCAACAGGAAGTTAGCGTTCTCACTGGCATTGATATAGGCATTACAACGAGTCTCGTAGTCAGCTGCCAACTCATTGACGAGGTGACTCCAGTTACGCAAGTAGTTAGCAGGATTGCTACCCAAAGCGGCAGAGGCATACTCGATACACTTGTCCCAATTCTGATAGTACAAGTTGAAACGTGCAGCGAAAGCGTAGGCAGCCTTCTTGTTAAAGTGATACTTGGGAACAGTATAGATGTTGTCATCAATCAAAGGCAGACCCTCTTCGATATCATCATTGATATGCTTATAGAGCTCAGCCATGGTGCCACGCTGATAATCAGGCTTAACCAGTGTCTCAGGAGCCTTAGAATAAGGAAGGCCTAAATCAGAATCAGCAGTTTGGGGGTTATAACCCAGACAGAACACGTTAGCCAGCTGGAAGTGAGCCCAAGCGCGACAAAGCAGAGCTTCACCACGATAAGCACTCATACTTGCAGGATTTCCCATCTTTTCGATAGCATCGAGAGCCTGATTAGCATGAGCGGCAGCCAGATAGCAAGCATCCCATACATCCGACACAGCATCGTTATCTGTACTTGTCTGGTCTTTCCAAAGATAAGCTTCCTCCTGCTCCAACTGATCAAAGTCATAGTTAGAGCCATTGTCACGGGCGTTATCCGATGACATCTCCAGAATCAGGTTGGAGTTGTGGCTCGCATAGGCACTTACCAGCAGTTTAGAAACCTTATCTACTGAATTTACCTCAGCACGATTGTCGGGCACCTTATCCAGGTAGTCATCACATGAGGTCAATGCCAGCAAGCCGGTAGCCAATATATATACAAAATTATACTTTTTCATATTTCTTCTATCATTAAATATGTGAGATTAAATACCCAATTTCAGCGTCATAGTGAACTGCTTAGGCATAGGAGCAGCAACACCACCGGTATTGAAGAACTCAGGATCCTGACCATTCAGCTTCTTGTCAGCATAAATCAGGAAGAGGTTGGTAGCCTGCAACTTCAGTGAGAGATTATTCAGCTTCAGAGGAGCGATGAAACTTCTTGGGAATTCATAGCTCAATGAGATTTCCTTCATGCGGATGAAGTCACCCTTGGCAATACGCTCAGTAGAGTAGTTGTATGCATTATAAGCACGACGCAGATAAGAATCGTTCTCATCCATACGCTTATCAGCAATAACAGGGATATTGGTAAATGCCTCATCACCTGCCTGAGTCCAGCGGTTAACAAACTCCTTGGGCAGAGCGTCAAGGTCAGAGTATCTACGAGAGAATACTGGGTCGAGACGTACAACATTACCGAATGCATAGGTAATGAAGATGTTCAGTTTCAGTCCCTTGTACTGGAATACGTTACCGAATGATCCAGTTATTGTAGGATCAGTAGGTCCTTCATAAACCAGATAGTCACGGTTCTCACGATCCTGGAAGTTGAAAGTACTGATGGTCAATTCACCCTGCTCATTAATAAAGGTAGGAAGACCCTGATCATTCAGGCCCTGGAAGTCGATAGAGAACAGAGAACGTACGGGATAACCAGAAAGTGTGAAACCAGTACCAGAAATCATATCAATGATACGAGCCTTAGTATCGAGGTCTGTTACTTCATTCTTTGCATGTGAGAAGATGAAATCGGTATTCCACTTAAAGTCCTTTCCTGCAATATTCTTTGTAGACAGGGTAAGCTCAATACCATGTGACTTCATGGAAGCTACGTTGGCATACTTGGTAGTCTGACCACCGATACCCATAGTATTGATAGTACCGATCAGGTCGTAGTTGTTACGCTTATACCAGTCGATAGCGAAGTTTACGCGGTTGTTGAAGAAACCGAGCTCTGCACCAAGGTTAAACTCGTGCTTCTTCTCATAGGTCAGCTCGCTATTCTCCAGGTCATCAATCTGCAGACCGCTCTCACCAACGCTGGTGAAAGGACGCCAGGGGTTGAAGCTCTTGATAACTACCAGTGAATTGGTAATTGATGCAGGACCACGGTCACCAGTCAGAGAGTAAGAAGCCTTCAGGGTCATGTTGGTCAAGAAGCTCTTGAATGTATCACGGAACCAAGATTCCTCATGAGCATTCCAAGCACCTGATACGTTCCAAGTAGGCAACCAGCGAGCGCTACGGCTCTTACCGAGCTTGTTAGTACCCTCGTAACGAACAGTACCATTGATAGTGTAACGTCCCTTATAAGAATAGGTAGCGTTAGCGAAGAAAGCAGCTGAACGGCTGTAAGTATCATTTACAGTAAAGTAAGGAGTATTCTCTTCCTGAGTCTGTTTGAAGTAGCGATAGTCATACTTGGCCAGCATACCCATATCGTACTGCATGCCAACACCGTTGAAGAATGTCTTGCTACGCTCAACATTGTTAACCTCCATACCACCGAACAGGTTGATGATATGAGTATCCTCAAAGAAAGCATCGTTATACTGAGCTGTAGCACGGAAGTCCCAGCTATTCATCTTATACTTAGTCTGACGATAGAAACCACCATAAGGAAGAACAGACTCCTTCAGAGAGTTCTCAACATCGGGATCGCTATAGAGCCAGGGGTTGTTCTCACGCATAGTAGCGTCGTCCATAGCACGATAAGCCATAGCCTGATTAGAACCATCCATGATGTAGTGCTCCTGTGATGTGGTAGAATACTTATAAGCACCCAGTACAGAGAGAGTTACCTTCTGAATAGGCTTGTACTGCAACTCAGCCTGGAAACGGGTATCAACAACATCCAAATCCATGTAGTTATTTTCCAACTCATTCAGAATGTTGAATGGAGCATAGTTACGGATATAGTACTGATCAGCAGCCAATGTACGTGATGTATTCATTGAATAGCTATAAGGGTTGATATCGAAGTCACGGCGAACCTCACCATATACTGGGTCGATATCAGATGCCAATGTACCAGGAGCCTGCTGCTTACGATAAGAAGCATTGCTAATCAGGTTCAAGGTAATCTTCTTAGAGATATTGTAGTTTGCATTGACATTGGCAGTGTAACGCTGAACCTCACTCTTCTTGTACCATCCTGGATCGCTCATCAGTGAGAATGAAGCATAGTACTGAGCCTTCTCTGTACCTGAAGAAAGGCTGATAGAGTGGTTATGCTGAATAGCATTAGAGAACAGCTGGTCAAACCAGTCGGTGTTACGATATTCAGCCTCACGAAGATAAGCATTGCGAGCAGCGTCGGTGTTTGCCATAGCGAACTGACCAGTAGCCTCATCATAAGTGTTCATCAAATGATACATCTTACCATAGACACCACTTTCAGAAGCACGATAGGTCTCAGCCATATTCAACCATCCACCCTTTTCCATCTCACGGTAAACACTCATCTGCTCCTGTGAGTTCATGATGTTAAAGTTTGAATAGCTGGGCTTGAGGCGCATGGTGTACTCACCAGTATAGCTGATACGGTTTGAACCGGCCTTACCCTTCTTAGTGGTAACAACGATCACACCAGCCATCGCGCGCGCGCCATATATAGAGGTAGCAGAACCGTCCTTCAGAATCTGGAAAGACTCGATATCGTCAGAGTTCAGACCTGCAATAGCCGAAGAAATCAGCGTCTCAGCATCACCAGAAGACAGGTCGTCAGCAGAAACCTCTGTAACGTCCTCCATGATGACACCATCAACAACCCACAGAGGCTTTGATGAACCATAAATTGACGTAGCACCACGAACGCGGATCTTAGGTGCAGAACCGAATGTACCAGACACGTTCTGTACGCTAACACCAGCAGCACGGCCTTCCAGTGAGCGTGAGATATCAGCCACACCATCTATTTTTGCGCTACTTGCATCAATTTTTGTCGTAGCACCAGTGAACAAGCGGCGGTCTGTTTTCTGCATACCAGTAACAACGACCTCGGTCAACTCTGCACTATTATGCATAACAACCTGCATGCCATTCTTTGGCGTTACGGTCTGGGTTTCCATACCGATGTAACTAATAACAATCTTCTTACCAGCAGGAACATTCAGAGTGAATTGTCCAGTGGCATCAGTCACAGTACCAGACTTCTGGCCTTGAACAAGTACTGAGGCACCAATAATGGGCTCATTGTCTTCAGCAGAGATTACGGTACCAGTAACTTTTGTCTGAGCCAGTGCCATTCCTAAGCTAAGGAAGAGGCAGGCCAAAAACATCGTTAGTCTTTTTTCCATAAATACTCTAATAAATTAATTAATATTTGTTATGATTGAGTTCAAAATTACCTCTATTATAATTGCATCGCACCATCCAAGATACGAAAATCCGTGCAAAGGTACAATATCCAAATGTAAAAAACGAATAAAATTAAAAAAAACTTGCATTTTTGTGCAATATTTTAACTCTCCAGGCATTTATTCTGCCACATTTGCTTTATTTTTTTTGAAAAAAGTTACAATTTGATATTTCGTGTTTATAGAGTATAAGAACACAAAAATATAGCTATCTGGCACATGTCAGATAGCTATATTTTCCACAAATGGTATCTATTATACCTTATTATATTATTATACTATTATATTATTACTTTACCAGCACCACCAGATATTTACTGGTTGACCAGAACAACTGGGGATTGGTGATGCGCAGAATATACTGCTTGTTGGCATCCTGCAGCAAGGTGTAGCTTGACTGCGGATGAGCCGTCAATATCTTAGCAGAGCGGCTGTATAGACGTATCTCCTTATCAATACGGATATCAATCTTGGTGAAATACTCGCGATTGAAGTTGGAACGCAGCACTTTACCATCTTCTATGATACGCTGGTCTTTCAGCTCTTTCTTAGTGCCATAGACAAACCACGCTGTATTCAACTGCTTATCCTGAGAATTGATGGTCTGCGACTTCTGGCTGCTCTCTTCCTGCAGATGACTCACATTGCCAGAGAGCGTGGTAACCTGCTGGTTCAACTCACCAATCTGTACATCCTTGGCCTCCAGTTCAGCCTGCAGCATACGCAGCTTTACATCCTTCTCTTCCAATTGCTGAGAGAGCGTCTCCAGCGTGCGACGCAGCTGGTCGGCCTTCACCGAGCTCTGGCGCAACTGGTTGCGCAGCTTGCTGATAAGCTCACGGTTTTGCTGCATCTGATTCTGGATGAACTCCATATTCTCACGGATACCCTCTGCAGCCGTAGTACCCTCACCATTCTTGGCAATGGTAACACGCTGCTCAGCCTCATTAATAGCACGGAAGCCCTCCTGAATATCATTCATCGTGGCTACCATATCGTCAATCTCGTTATCCTTCTGCTGAATAATGCGTGTCAGCGAGTCGCGCTGTTGTATCAGTGCATCCTCTGTGGCATTATTCTTCTTTTCATTACATGCTGTCAGGGCCATCAGGCACAGGGCAGCTAATACTAATCTCTTCATATTTCGATGTTTCGATATTACGATGTTACGATGCTTCGATGTTATGGCTTTCCAGCCAGAACGATGACAAACTCACCGCGTGGCTCATGCTCCTGAAAATGGGCTATCACCTCTTGCAGTGTACCACGCACGCTCTCCTCATGAACCTTAGAGATTTCACGACAGCAGCTGACATGACGCTCCGGTCCAAAAACCTCACTGAACTGCTGCAGGGTCTTCAGCACACGGTAGGGCGACTCATAGAACACCATCGTGCGCTCCTCATCGACCAGGCTCTGCAACTTAGTCTGGCGCCCTTTCTTCTGAGGCAGGAAGCCCTCGAAGCAGAAACGGTCGCAAGGCAAGCCACTCGACACCAAAGCAGGAACAAAAGCAGTAGCGCCAGGCAATGTCTGCACCTCTATGCCAGCCTTCACAGCCTCACGAACCAAGAAGAAGCCTGGGTCGGAGATGCCTGGTGTACCAGCATCGCTGATAAGGGCAACTGTCTGGCCAGCCTGCAAGCGCTCTATGACCGATGCAGAGGTTCCGTGCTCATTGAACTTATGGTGTGACAGCAGGTGTTGCTTGATATCAAAATGCTTCAGCAAGATGCCCGATGTACGGGTATCTTCTGCCAGCACCACATCAGCTTCCTTTAAGATGCGGATAGCCCGAAGAGTCATATCTTCCATATTTCCTACGGGCGTGGGTACAATATATAATATTCCCATAACAGCTGCAAAGGTAACAAAAAAAGGTTAATTCCATAAGGCGGTAGCAAATTTTTCACTTTTCACTCTTCACTTTTCACTTTTTTTCGTATTTTTGCACCATGATTACATATCCAACAACGGGCGAAACACGCCGCCCAGGAAGAATAGAAGTAGTGTGTGGCTCGATGTTCTCCGGAAAGACCGAAGAGTTGATTCGTCGTCTGCGCCGCGCACAGTTTGCCAAGCAGAAGGTTGAAATCTTCAAGCCAGCTATAGACACTCGCTATAGCGACGAAGAAGTAGTCAGCCACGACCATAACGCCATACCCTCTACCCCACTCGACTCATCAGCCAGCATCCTATTGCTCAGCAGTGACATAGACGTAGTAGGCATCGACGAGGCACAGTTCTTCGATGAAGGACTGGTCAGCGTATGTAATGAACTGGCCAACCGCGGTGTACGCGTCATTATTGCCGGACTGGATATGGACTATAAGGGTGTGCCCTTTGGTCCTATGCCTGCTCTATGTGCCATTGCCGATGACGTCACCAAGGTGCATGCCATCTGTGTAAAGTGTGGCTCACTGGCATACCTCAGCCACCGCACCGTACAGAACGATAAGCGCGTATTGCTGGGAGAGACACAGGAGTATGAACCACTCTGCCGTGAATGTTACAGGCAAGCGATAGCAGAGGAGGAGAAGGCCAAAAATGAAAAAACTACAGAATAAATTTGGCTATTTCATAATTTATTCGTAATTTTGCACCCGCTTTTCAGCAAATAAGGTCGATCCGCTAGCTCAGTTGGTAGAGCACAACACTTTTAATGTTGGGGTCTTGGGTTCGAGCCCCAAGCGGATCACACAAAAAAAAAGAGGTCGTTATGACCTCTTTTTTTATTCCACTATCTTGATAGCGACAGCATGCAGTTGCTGCCAACCAGCACGATCGGTCAGGCGCACCATGAAATGATAGTCGCCAGGATCAATATCAGCAGGTATCTGAATGTCATGACGAGCATCATAGCTGCGCAGGCCAACAGGAATTGTGAAGTCGTGATTATAAATCCAAGGATTCTGTGGCTGTTTCTGAGCATCCATGGGGCACTCAGCAGCAGTAGTGCTGTGAGTATGGTGGTCGAAATTGTTGTGAATCTCGATGTTGTAAGCACCCAACTCCTGGTCGTCGCACATCAGATAATGGAAAGGAATCACGTCGCCACGCTTATACTGCTGGCAATCGATGGGGTTGGCAGTAATGCCTTGGTCGCTGATGACGGGCTGTTGCATATCTCTCTGCTCGTCATCATCGCTGCCGCACGCACTAAGTGCGCACAGCAGCAAGATAGCATAAATGGAATGTCTAATCATATCAAATTGTTTTATTCTTCTTCGTCATCATCATCCTCTTCGGCAGTGATGTCTTTCTGTACGGTGACTGATTGTCCCTCAGCGTCTGTGACAGTCATCTTGAGCACATCGCCCTCTTCAACATTCTTGTCAGCAATGTCAACATGAACATGGAATCCGTCAATGTTGAGTACACCAATGTACTTACTGTCAGTGACAGGATAAGCCACCTTGACAGAGCCGTCCTTGGCAGCAATAGTAAGGAGAATAGCTGCCGTGCGGCCCTTGGCTACAACATCGGCCTGCACGCAGAGAATATCGCCTTCGATATTAGCCTCGTGGAGGGTAATCTGTGGTGCGGGCTGCTTGGTGGCATCATCGTCATCGTTGCCGCAAGCGGTGAAACTAAGTGTAAATATGGTCATGAGAGCCATCATCAGGCTCATATTGATA
>Ga0265298_10011865_pt1 | contig 10147 bp, 10 predicted proteins | sample AusTroGonzalo_MG_3_FD_193486 | JGI IMG/M metagenome (GOLD analysis project Ga0265298, IMG submission 193486) | Bovine rumen microbial communities from tropical cattle in Woodstock, Queensland, Australia - Gonzalo_01 | ecosystem: Host-associated > Mammals > Digestive system > Stomach > Rumen ... | reverse complement strand
TCAAGATCGCTGGGGTCTATTCGAAACTCATTCTTTTCATAAAGAGGAACAAATACTGGCTTTACCCCACAAAATTTAAATGCGGAAAGATATGTAGGGAAACAAGGGTCCTGTACAATCACCTCATCACCAGGATTTACAAGACATCTGACAGCGTAGTAAATCATTATATTAGCACCCGGTGTTACAAGCACTTGATTTATATCCGGCTTAAATCCCCTTGTATGCAGATTATTCTCTGCAATTTTCTGTCTGAATTCAAAATCTCCCATCGAACTGTTATAATGCGTAAATCCATCATCAAGAGCTTTCTTGGTAGCGGCAAGTATATTATCAGGAGTAGAGAAATCTGGATCTCCGATTTCAAAGTGAACTATGCTTTTCCCCGCACGCTCTAGTTCTTTGATTCTCGTCAATATTTTGAACATTGGCTGTCCTTCCAGCCTATCTGCTGCGTCTGATAAGCGATATGATGTCTTCATTATATATCCTTTTTCTCCTAGATGGAAACGGATTCTAATTGTGCTATGTTATTTTTTTTTTTACCATCAACAAACGAATTTGCATTTCTAAGCGACCAATCTTGAAAGCCTGTAATCCGCCGTCGGGACAATCTTTGTGGCCGCCGCATGGACGACGTAGTCCACGCCGTCAAGAGCGCGGTATAGGCGGTCCTTGTCGCGGACATCGCCGATAAAGAACCGCACGCGTTCGTCGCCCTGGAACTTTTTCGCCATGTACCACTGCTCCATCTCGTCGCGGGAGTAAATGATGATCTTCTTGGGGTTGTACTTGGCCAATGTCATCGGGACAAAAGTGTTGCCAAACGAACCTGTGCCGCCAGTAATTAAAATCGTCTTGTTAGTTAACATGCTGTCTTCCAAAGAGATATCTTAAAAGGATTTTTACATTTAGTAATATATATATAAAACGCCCAGCCGGAACAGGCGAAAACAGGAAAATGGGCTGGAATGTGCGAAAAAACGAGAGAAAATGCCGTTTTATTATCGATATTGACTTCCGGGGGTGTTTTTTTGTATATTTATATCGATTTGGCCCGCCATCGGCAAAAGTGCCATAAGGCTTCGGTGAGAAAGTATTGAGTGCCAAATCTATCACTTGAGACTAATCGAACATCGGTTGTCTCGCAAACGTTCCTTTAAAATTTAAGGGGCATAGGGCTGGCTTGCATATATGCTTGCCTTTAGGCTATATGCTGCAATAATTCCATCACCGAATGGTGGTGGGTGTGTTTAAATTAGTGAAAAGGATTAAATATGAAAAATTATGAAAATTACAAGGCCGCAGTTAGCGTATTGCAAAGTTGCAATGCGGTTAGACAGTGTGTTCTCCACCCTGATTCGTACTATAAGATTCTAGAAGATATCCCTTCTGGGATTGAAAAGGTCGAAGCAAGGGTAGCCGCGAACGCGGATGTCGAACTGGATCGCGAGGCCCTTCACTCTTTGGTTCTTGAAGTGTTCAACACTTTGCCGGACGAGTGTAGGGAGTGTGAAAAACTAAACAAGGAGTAAATCGACAAATAATGAATCGGCAGGCTAAGCCTGCCGATTTCTGTAATTTTTAGGCATGTTGGATAATCTATTTTGCAAACAGAAATCTTTGAATTTTTATAAAATAATGTGAATTTTTGCGGAAAAATCACAAATTTGATGAAAATATTTGCTTTTTTGATGAAAATAGGTTATATTTACCTTGAAAATTAAACTCAGAAGGCGAATTATGCTTATTCAGTTTACCTGTTCGAATTATCGATCCATTAAGGATCCCGTCGTTTTTTCCATGGCCGCATCTAAGGATGATTGCATCAAAGATTCTCTCATATCTTTTGGTAAGGGGCGTTATTTGCGGGTGGCGGAAGTGTATGGGGCGAATGGATCTGGCAAGACGTCCCTGCTGGATGCTCTGTTGCTTATGTATAGGATTGTGCTGACTAGTAATACCGTTCAGCCGGGATTTTCGATTTTGAGGTATCCACATAAGCTTTCTAAGAAGAAGGCTCCGACTTCGTTTTCGGTAATTTTTGAAAAGGATGGTGTGAAGTATTCATATGGATTTAGCTATAACGAAGATGGCGTCGTGGATGAATATCTTCATTATTGGCCAGGAGTAAAGAGGGCGGTGATTTTTGAGAGAACTTCACTTATGGACTATCAATTTGCCGATTCTTTTAAGAAGGCCGGCGATAATTGCAGGGGGCGTATGAAACCCAATAAGTTGCTTCTCTCATGTGCGGCAAATGAGACTGACATTCCTCAGGTTTCTGCGGCTTTTATGTTCTTTTTGGAAAATCTTGTTTTTTTTAGAGAAAGCGAATCCTTGTTTAACTATTCAATGCACCAGCTTAAGAATAGCCCTCAGATGATGGCAGAATTTCTCGGATTTATGAGGAACATAGGCTGTGATTTGGTTGATGTAAAAATTAAAGAAGGGCAACAAGTATTAGTTGATGATGCTGTTTCAATAACAACAACGCCACAAATGATGCAGAGCTCAATTGGGTATGAGTTAAAGTTGGTATACAAAAATTTTGAGGTGGATTATAGGGAAGAATCTTCGGGTGTCAAAAAATTATTTCAATTTGTGTGCCCTATGATGGACGCTCTTACAAATAATAGAGTGCTTATTTGTGATGAAATTGAAGCGCATTTACACCCTTCGATTGTTGCTGAAATAATCAAACGTTTTTGTCGGAATAAGGATTCAAAAAGCCAACTTATTACTGCAACCCATGACTCCGATTTATTGGATTTGAACGAGGTTCGTCGTGATCAGGTTTGGTTTACAGAATTGAATCCTAAAACGCGATCGACGGATTTGTATTCGCTTGCGGAACTCAAGAATGTTCGTAAGGATGAAAACATCAAGAAGGGGTATATTCTTGGGCGATATGGTGCTATTCCGATGTTGAACAGTAATTTCCGGGAGAAGTGATAATGCGGCGCTTTGTGGATGAATCCTCCCGGATTGAAAATGTCCGTCCCAAAAGAATGGTTCGCTTGCCGATAAAGATAAGCGATGTCCGGAGGCATTTTGATGAAAACTTGAAGGATGTAAAGGACAAGTATAGTCTTGCACAGAATGAACTCAAAACCAATCTTCGGTCAGCAGAAGAAATATGGCGCAGTCAGGTTGTCTTTCTCGAAAGCGCTTTGGATTTTTATATTCATGAACTAGTTAAATATGGTCTATTGAAGATTTTCAATGGAGAGTGGCCTGAAACGGATAAAAGCAAGAAGTTTAAGGTTTCGTTCCCAGTAATGCTGAAATTGTACAGAAATCCCGAAAATGCGGAATCATTGCTTGGTGAGGAAATTGACTCGGTAAACCGCGAAAACTGTTTTCTTGGATTCGAGTATATGCAGGCGAATTTGGGTATAGTTGGACTCAAGGCTGATTCTAAGCAGAAATCATTTATCGATGGGCTTTATCATCGCAGGAATCAGATTGCGCATCAGTCTGACCGTCGGCCGAATTCTGCGGAAAAGATTCCGATTAAAGAGCAGGATGTAAAGGGCTATATCGAGAAGGTTCTCACGTTCGTAAAGTCAATAGACCGACAAGTCAAAGAAAAAAATAGAAGATAAGTCAATAGGGTCACCGCCCCGACGATGTTCGTTGTGGTGATCGCCTCGCCAAACACAAAGTGCGCGAGCATTAGCCCGAACACCACGCCCGTGCCCTTGAACATGTAGGCCAGGCTCACGTCCATCCGCTTGATAATCTGTTGCCACAGCACCGCGTAGATTCCCAGCACGCCCACCGTGCAGCCCAGGAACGCGATGTACCCCGGCGAGAGGAACTCCCGCTGCGACGCAAGCTTCGAGAACACCCCCGACGTGGTGTATATGAAGAACGTGCCAATCAGGGCGATGTATTTAAGGACGTTGAGCATCTATCGGGGAATATAGAATTGTTATAATCGTCTCGCTTTTGCGTTAGGGTCGGATGCCAGGGAAACGCCCTGCCGGAACACGCGGAAACAGGAAAATGGGCAACAAAAAGCGAATTCTACTGGACATTTTTTGCAAAACAAGCAAAATTGTCCACTTCTATTAGACAATATTCAGTTTATGGAGCAATGACACTTTCTCGGCACGTTGACGGCACTTCAATCAAACTTTTTTGACAAACGCTTGACAGTGACACACTGAAAATTTATATTAGTGCACAAGCGGGCAGTTTTGCTCGCGAAAAACAACTGAAGACCCGCAATTTCAAGCCTGTTTGCGGGGAGGAGAGGAAGATGGAAAAATCATCTAATAACTATCATAAAAAGCATTTTTATCACTTTTTTTTAAGATAATCAATCTTTTTGCAATGATTATTATATATATTTCTAACCATGTGGAACGAAATGACGACACCCTCCATTTTGAGGGAAATGGGCTCAAGGCTCAAGGAATACCGTCTGCGGAAGGGCCTGATGCAGTCTGAACTGGCGGAGTCCGCCGGTGTTGGCGTGGGAACAATCGCCAAGATGGAACGCGGGGGTGCCGTATCCGTACAAATCTTGTTAAGCGTGTTGCGTTCTCTAGGAATGCTCGAGAATATAGAACAACTTCTGCCTGAGCCCCCCGTAAGCCCCCTCTTGTTGCGCAAGTTACAAGGCGGCAAGATTCGGCGTATCAAACGGAGTAAGGCCAAATGAGCGAACTTGTCGTAAATGTACACTTGTGGGATAAGCCTGTCGGAGCGTTATCGTGGGATGCTTCGCGGGGTATTGCCTATTTTGAATATGAGCCCAATTTTGTCCGCAATCCGTTGCCGGTGTCCCCGATAAAGATGCCTGTGACGAAGGGCGTTTTCTCTTTTGCCGAGAACAGGAACAACTGCTTTCGCGGCCTCCCTGGCCTCATTGCGGATTCGCTTCCGGATAAGTTCGGCGACCAGATTATCTCGGAATGGTTCCAGACTATGGGTCACCCGCTAGAGACGGTGACTCCGCTGGAACGCCTGTGCTATGTCGGCAAGCGTTCTATGGGGGCACTGGAGTTCGAGCCCAGTTTGTCTACGCCGGGGCTTGATAAATCTACGGAGATTCTTGTAGATGATCTCGTAATGCTGGCCGAGAGCGTTTTTCGGGATCGTGAAAAATTTCGGGAAAAGCTTGTCCAACAGGACAAGACATTGTACGATATTTTGCGAGTTGGAACTTCTGCTGGAGGTGCAAAACCAAAAGCGATAATTGCCTATAACGAATCCACGGGTGAGGTGCGCAGTGGCCAGGTTCCTGCACCCAAAGGGTTCGGCTATTGGCTGCTCAAGTTCGACGGCGTAAGCTACCGCGAACACGACAGCATTACTGAAATTCCCCGCGGAATAGGCAACGTCGAATACGCCTACTATAAGATGGCTTTACGAGCCGGAATCCGCATGAGCGAGAGTCGCATTCTTGAAGATGGCAGTGGTTGCCACTTTATGACCAAGCGTTTTGATCGCACAGAAGACGGTTCCAAGCTGCATATGCAAACGCTTGCCGCCTTAGCCCACTTGGACCGAGACACTCGTCATTCTTATGAGGATGCCTTTGCTGTAATGCGCAAACTCGGACTCGACGCCAAGGCAGACGAAGACGTATTCCGTTGCATGGTGTTCAATGTGTTGACAAAAAATAATGATGACCACACCAAGAACATTTCCTTTTTGATGGATGAAGCCGGAACCTGGAAATTGGCTCCCGCATATGACCTGTGCTACGCTAATAATCCGAGGAGCCGCTGGATAAATCGTCATCAGATGTCTGTGAACATGAAACAGGAAAATATTACGCGCGACGACCTCAAGGCGGTGGCGGAACGCGTCGGAATCCGCAAATATGCGGGAATCATAGACCAGGTCGAAAATGCAGTTGCAAGTTGGGAAGAAATCGCAAAGGACTGCGGCGTTCGCAAAAACCACCGCGAAGAAATCTCGCGAGCGCTGCATGAGAAAAGAAATAGTGTATAAAATGATGTATATTTACCCTCGGAGTATATCATGCCGAAGTTTTCTTTTGTGATACCCTGCTACCGCTCCGAAAAGACCATCACCACCGTGGTGGAAGAGATCAAGAGCGAGATGGCCGCCAAGCGCCCGGGCGACGACTACGAGATTGTGCTGGTGAACGACTGCAGTCCCGACAACGTGTGGAGCGTCATCGAGGGGCTCGCGAATACGGAGAAGAACGTCATCGGCATCAACCTGGCGAAGAACTTCGGGCAGCATTCCGCGCTGATGGCGGGCTACGGCAAGTGTACTGGCGAGTATGTCGTGTCGCTGGACGACGACGGCCAGGCCCCGCTGGATTCCCTGAACGACCTGATTGCCAAACTCGAGGAAGGCTACGACGTGGTGTACGCCTACTACCACGAGATTAGGCAGAACCTGTTCCGCCGCTTCGGTTCGTGGATGGCGGGGCTCATGGGCAAGTTCATGCTGGAACCGCCCAAGGATTTCAAGGGCAGCAGCTTCTACGTGGCGCGCGGGTTCGTAATCCGCGAGATGTGCAACTACAAGAACCCGTTCCCGTACCTGGTGGGCCTGGTGCTCCGCACCACCCGCAAGATTGCCTGGGTCGAGACGAACCACCGCTCCCGTCTGGAGGGCACTTCGGGCTATTCGTTTGTGCGCCTGCTGGGCCTGTGGCTCAACGGCTTCACCGCGTTCTCGGTCAAGCCGCTGCGCGTGAGCACGTTCCTCGGGTTCTTCTTCGCGTTCCTGGGCTTCGCGTTCACTATTTTCGTTATCGTGCGCAGGCTGCTCGGCATCACCACGGTGGACGGCTGGAGCACCATCATCGCGCTCATTCTGATTATCGGTGGCTGCATACTGGTAATGCTCGGCCTCATCGGCGAATACATCGGCCGCATCTACATTTGTATCAATGACTCGCCGCAGTACGTGATTAAGCAAATCGCGGGCGAGCAAGGAAATTCCAATGCCTAAGATCCCCTTCAACAAGCCTCCCTTCGTGGGGCTGGAACTTGACTACGTGAAGCAGGCCGTCGAGAGCGGCCGTATTTGCGGTGACGGTACCTACAACCTGCTGTGCCACGAGTGGCTCGAAAAGCACACCGGCACGGCGAAGGCGCTCCTCACCACGAGTTGCACGCATGCGCTCGAGATGTCGGCCAGACTCTGCGATATCGGACCCGGCGACGAGGTGATTATGCCCTCGTTCACGTTCGTGAGTACCGCCGATGCATTTGTTTCGCAGGGGGCCAAGTGCGTGTTCGTGGACATCCGCCCCGACACGATGAACCTGGACGAGAACCTGGTCGAGGCGGCTATTACCGAGAAGACGAAGGCGATTGTGCCGGTGCACTACGCGGGCGTGGCCTGCGAGATGGACAAGATAAACGAGATTGCAAAGCGCCATAATTTGTTTGTAGTGGAAGATGCTGCGCAGGGCATGATGGCCACCTACAAGGGCAAGGCTCTCGGGACGCTCGGGGACTTTGGCTGCTACAGCTACCACGAGACCAAGAACTACAGCATGGGCGAGGGCGGTGCATTACTGATAAACGATAAAAAGTATTGCGACCGCGCTGAGATTATCCGCGAGAAGGGCACCAACCGCTGCCAGTTCCACAGGGGCGAGGTCGACAAGTACACCTGGGTGGAACTCGGGTCGAGTTACCTGCCGAGCGAACTCAACGCCGCATACCTCTATGCGGAACTGGAATGTGCCGACGAGATTTACGACAACCGCATGGCGAGCTGGAACGCCTACCGTGAACGCCTGCAACCGCTGGCCGACAAGGGCCTGTTCGAACTGCCGTACATCCCGGAACACTGCACGCATAACGCGCACATGTTCTACCTGAAGGTCGAGGACTTGCAGACGCGAACCGCGCTCCTCAAGCACCTTGTCTACAATGGCATCCTCGCGGTGTTCCACTACGTGCCGCTGCACACGTCCCCCGCGGGCCTGCGTTTCGGCCGCTTCAGCGGCGAAGACAGGTTCACCACCCGCGAGAGCAACCGACTGTTGCGCCTGCCCATGTTCTACGGCCTAAAAACCGAAGATATCGAGTTTACCTGCAAGAAGGTTGCTGAATTCTTCGGGGCGTGCCAATAGGGCTACGGTGGTGTGGGGTTGCGCTGCTTGGGACACCGTCAAGTGCGCCCTTTTCAATTCGAGGGCCTTTAGGGGATTTCCCGAACGAGTAAACGGTAATTGTATCGCCAACCTGTGGCTGCCGAGCGGGTTTTCCCAGCGCGGAGATATGGAGGAAATATTTCACACCATTCGCCGTGGCAAATCCGAAGCCCTTCTCGCTGTTCCACTGGGTTACTGTCGCTTTGTTTGTTATTGGCATGCTGCAGGTAATATAGATTTATACGGGGGGAGGGGGAGAAAATAATAAAAATCTCAAAATTTGTCCCATTTTACTTGCTTTTTGTCCCGTAATATATTATATTGTTAAAGACAAGGGACTGAGCAATGAAAAAGAAGAATATCATCAATTTAATCCGTTTTCACGCAGAAAAGAACGAAGCCGCCTTTCGGGAGGAAGCCTATGAAGTCGCTAGGGATTTCGATACCAACGGCGATTCTCAACTCGCGGAGTACGTCATGGCTCTTATGTCCAGCGCAAACGCTTTTGTGCCGCAGATGCACGAAAATCAGATGAGTTTTTTCCGTAAGATGAGCCCTTCTGGCGATGTAATGCCGCTTCCCACCCCAATAGAAAAAGATATTATCGGAATCATTAACGCTATCCAGAGAAACATGGGGATAAACAAGTTCTTGTTCCAGGGGGCTCCGGGAACGGGAAAGACTGAATCTGCTCGGCAGATAGCTCGCATACTAGAACGAGACCTGTTCTGCGTGGATTTTGATTCCATAATTGATAGCAAGCTGGGCCAGACGCAAAAGAATATCGCTGCTCTTTTTGATGAATTGAATCATTTTGCGCATCCGGAAAAAATACTGGTTCTGTTTGATGAAATCGACGCGATTGCCCTTGATAGAACGAATTCGCAGGACCTTCGTGAAATGGGCCGGGCCACATCGGCAATTCTAAAAGGGCTTGACAATCTCAACGAGAAAATCACAATCATTGCTACGACAAATCTTTTCAGGTATTTTGACAAGGCTCTTTCTCGCCGATTTGATTCTGTGGTTGACTTTAACCGATATACTCAGGATGATCTTGCCGATATTGCTGAATCCATTTTGAATAATTTCTTGACAAAGTTTAAGATTGCGGGGCGCAATACGAGGTTGTTCTTCAAAATTATCACCAAGCAAGGGAGCCTGCCTTATCCAGGAGATCTCAAGAACATTATCAAGACGGCTGTTGCATTTAGTGATGCAACAGTTGAGTGTGATTATCTTAGACGTCTATACGAAAAATTTATCGGTCACATTCCCGATGATTTGCAAAAACTGCAGGAACAAGGTTTTACAGTTCGGGAAATCGAAATACTTTCTGGCGTATCGAAGAGTCAGGTCGCTAGGACTTTGCAAGGAGATAAGTAATGAATGACGTTCTCCTTTTGAAAGGGCGCTTTGAACATGCTCCGAACCCTACAATACCCGGCGCTCCCAAGCTTCCGAGTAAGAAATCTGTAACTGCGGAACATATTGGCAACTTGATTCGGGATCTAAAAATAGAGAAGTCAAGATGGAAACATGATGCGACATTGCCGAAAGCTTTGTTGGATGTGCACTATAATCGCATTATCGCTAAAAGCAACCGCATGCAAGGTATATTCGCATTTGAATGTGATGAACATATTGTAGGTGCAAGGTTTGACAAGACAAAGAGTAAACATGTTATCACATACTGCTTTGATAAAAGTGAATTTGAAAAGGCTATAGAACGTTTAGACGATTGTCAGAAGATTGTCGAAAACAACTTTGGTGGTGAGGTATCTGCAGACGATTTAGATCAACTGTCTTCGGACTCTTGGTCAATAAAAGTGATGTCTAGAACGCAGTTTTTGCAATGTGTCAAAGATTGCTTTTATATCAGTCATTTTGCCAAAGATAGAGCTCCTAAAGAATTGGGTGAGACCTCGCTCGTTTCTATATACGATATTGGCGAGGATGCAATTGATTTGCTGAGAAGTCTTGGCATTGTTATAACCAATGACAGGATAATCAACAATACCACCTTGCAGCTGCTGCCTCATG
>Ga0265298_10011864_pt1 | contig 10147 bp, 3 predicted proteins | sample AusTroGonzalo_MG_3_FD_193486 | JGI IMG/M metagenome (GOLD analysis project Ga0265298, IMG submission 193486) | Bovine rumen microbial communities from tropical cattle in Woodstock, Queensland, Australia - Gonzalo_01 | ecosystem: Host-associated > Mammals > Digestive system > Stomach > Rumen ... | reverse complement strand
TGTAGGGCAACGTTGCTCAAGTTTCTTGACATCCTCCTCCGTCACATGCTGATTTACCTTAGGGAAGGCTTTCAGCCAGTCGGCATTCATCCAAGCCTCGCAAGCTGAACCACCAAAGGCCGTACATATCAAGCCTACAGGAACACCAAGTGCTTTCCTCAGCGCCTTGCCAAAGTAATAGGCGGTAGCAGAGAACTCACGAACGCTGACCAAATTTGCGGGCTGCCATGAACCTTTGAGGTCTTGCTGAGGCTCTAAAGCGGCGAATCGCTTGCCATAGAACAAGCGTAATCCGTCGTCGTCACAAGAAAGCAATTCATTCGTTGTCACCTCTACGGGTTGTGCCTTGTAGCCCTTCATGGGCATCTCCATGTTCGACTGTCCGCTACATATCCATACCTCGCCAATCATCACATTGTTCAGAATGACGGCTTCACCATCCCTGAAGGTGATAGCGTAAGGTCCACCAGCCTTGGGCGTCTTCACCGTCACGCCAAAACGTCCGTCCTTGCGTGATGTCACCGTGTAGACCTGCTTATCCCACGAAGTAATAACCTGAACCTTTTTGCCAGGCTCAACCCATCCCCAGAGGTTACACTCCGTCTGCTGTTGCAGTACCATGTTGTCGCTGAAGAATGCTGGCAGTTTAACCTTGGCATTTGCCGTGATGACGATGAGCGCACAAAGGGCGCAGACAAGCTTTCTCATATCATTGTTCTATTTTAAGTATTGGTGAAGCGATGAGACCAGCAGGCAATAGTCCTTCACCCGTGGTGCGATACTTGGCGTTGGTCCAGATGCCGTCGTAAGCTGCCTTGCCTTGGTCAGCCCCACGCAGGGCATTATGCCACGTGTTCACCACCTCGATTTCTATCTTGTTCTTGCCTTTCTTCAAGGCGTTGGTAATTTCAACCTCATAGGGCGCTGTCCAAGCTATGCCACAATCCTTACCGTTAATCCAGACATGAGCGATGTCCTTCATATTGGGGAACGATAGCCAGGCACGTTTCTGAGGCAACTCCTTCTTCTTCAGTTTCCAGATAGTTGAATAGCGGACATGTCCACTGAAATAGCGAATCTTGTCATTCTCATGCTGACTCCAGTCGAAAAGCTGCTGGCTTTCCATCGTCAAACCTGACTCGCGGAAAGTGATGGTCCAGGGCGTCTTCATATAGTTATCTGAGTGAAACGACGTTTCGCTGCCAGAGAAACGGCCTTTCTCTACTCGAGAAACGGCGTTTTGCTCATAACAAACAAACAGAGACCCATAAGGCTGTAGCGAAACGGTGTCGTTGTAGGCTGTCCATTGGTCAGTCAGCGGATTATATACCACAGCGACATCGCGCTTCTGACGGAAGACGGGTGTGAACGTCTGCTCCTTGTCCGTCTGGTTCGAGAGGAAATAGATATCTTCACCCTCACCACTACGATGTGTCCAGGCAATACCCTCTGGCAGGACGACGTCAGGCGTGATACCATTCAATTGCGTCTCCTGATAGGGCTGGGTAATAATCTGTACACCTTTCTGGCGCAACTGCATGGCACGATCCCAAACCTTGTCGGAAACTACCATCCCAGGAGGAATCACCAGTGCCTTATAATCGAAGGGCATCGTCAACAGTGCATCCTTGTTCATGGAGTCGTACTGATAGCCGTGCAGCGCATTCACCCAGTCTTTCATGTCGAGAATGCCAGCAGAATGCTTTACACCAACAGGACTCTCAACCATAGTTTGCCCATGATTGGCGAGACGCTCTTTCTCTGAGGCCACACGTTCATGACCAACCATACCAGGCAACATGGGAACCAGCTTGTCTGGCGTGAAGGCACGAACAGGGTTGTCCTCACCAGTAAATACAGCGATATCCACTACGGGCTTGCCCTTTTGCAGAAGCGTCTGGCAACGCGTGATATAGTCGACGAAGCCCTTAGCCTCAGGATACCACGTCTGGTCGCGCTGGAAGAACAGTCCGATGCCGTCGAGCGTCATGCCTGGTTTCTTGTCGAGCCAGGGGTTATGGGTGTTCACATGGAAGAAGAGGCGATTCATACCTAAGGCAAAGTTGCGATCGAGCAACGCCTTGATACTGGCAGGAGTCTCGTCCCACACACCACGCACCTCTGTAAAGCCCTCAGCCTGAACCACATTCTTGTGATAGACATGAGCAGCGCTGATAGCGTCAAGCATGTCGTTTGGCTTGTCGTGAGTGGGCGAGTTCAGCCAAAATTCGCCCATGGGGACGTCCACCTCACGATAGTGTTCCATACCGTCGCTGACCATCGTGGGGGCGACACTCTCTGACGAGACTTTCACACCATACTCACGCGCTTTCCTGGCAACGGTAGCAAAGAACACGTCGTTGGTGAGGTCGTTGATGGTCTGTCGAATGTCACGCAAATAATCTTCCGCATTAATGATGGGCACACCAGCCATGACGGGCAACACAGACAAGAGGTCATAGCCACGACGACGCGCGAACTCATCAGCGAAATTCTTGCTCCAGTTCTGAGAGCCACACTCCCAGGAGTCAACATGCAAGTATTTGACGACATCATGATGCGGACGCTTCATGAACTGGCCAAACCAGGCGTCAACCTGTTTCTCGACAGCCTCACGAGAAAACTTGTCACACTCCAGACCCTTAGCCCCTCCAGCAGTCGCATTGGTATGACCAGTAGACGTATGACCCATGCGCAGAATGCGATAGGTACCACCAATCAGGTCGATGTCAACGTTGTCGCCCTTCATCGTGCTATACACTATGTCAGAAACGTAGACATGCTGTCTGCGACTCAAGTCTTCTGCTGGCATGTCAGGAGCGATGCGCCAGACATAACCAGCCTTACCCTCCCAGTTGTCAATAGCAGGCAGCGTACCCAAACGGAGGTCCTTCACTCGTAACACTGGTTTCCATTTGGCTGCATCCAGGTCCTCTGCACCAGGTTCTGTGCCTTCTGGCGTCCACTCAAAACGGAAGTACTTGGCCTGAGTGGGAGGAAAGCTGAATGTCGTGTTATAGCCACCGTTTTGCCAACCCTGACGAGGAGGTGTCAGCTGCTTCAAGTTGCGGAATGTGACACCATCGTCAGACGCTTTCACTAACAGCCGCTGACACTGGATGTTGGTGCCCGATGGTTCTACCTCCACATTGAACACCAGCGTTGGATTCTCAAATTCATATTGAATCCAACAGGGTTTGTCAGCACAATAGACTCCTTTGTCGTTGATGGTCACCTCAGGAGAGTAAGTCGTCTTCTTACCATCCTTAATGGAGTATATCGACTGAAAAGCGCCGTATCTATATGCAAAAACCTCAGGGTTCAGGTCGCCCACGGGAATGGCATAAACGGCAATGTCCTCATAATAGCCCTCATTGTGTTGGGGTTTTTTCATGACGAAATGGTGGTGGCCTCCGCGTACTATCGTATCACAAAATACAATCTTCTGCATCGACTCCTCTGGTTTGATCCAAGGACCACCAGCCAGTGCAAAGCCATCACACACGTGGATACCCATCTCCAAGCCCAGCGAGTCAGCCTGTTGGAAAGAGTAATCCACCAGTTTCCAGAAATTGGGACTTAACGCATCTGCCTCGCCCCTTTGAGGAAGGTTGGCAGGAGCTTCTTGTGAACTGCGGATGGGCATCAGGTAGCAGCCTCCCAATCCTACATCCTTCATCGCTTTAAGGTCTGCCTTGATACCAGCTTCTGATACGGCACCATACATCCAATACCAAAACGTCCAAGGCTTAGTAGTGTCAGCAATAGCCAACTGCCAACAGCTAATAGCAGATAGTAATAATACAGTTAGTCGTTTCATATTATTCAAATTTTAGGATAGTGCTAATATGTCCTTTTCCCTTGCTCCAATAAGGCTGAGCGGAAGGCCCATTAAGGTCCGTTGTATTCACCTTGTTGCGAACAGCAGGGATAGTCCTGAGGATGGAGATGCCTGTCTCTGGCAGTGTGTAGAGCAAGTGGTCGCGACCATCACGAGGGGTATAGACACCCACCTTCATACTCATGCCCTCTATGCCAATCTGTCCTTCATTTGTCGTCAACTTCATCCATTGTACATTTGAGAAATAGCCCTTGAATTCAGGATACTCAAAGGTCTCGCCGGGAATGGGGTCGTTATAGCTGTTCTGCCACAGGCCATACTGCGGACCTTCCATACGGTTCTGCCAGACGCGATAGGGACCAATACCCACCCATTGTTTCGACTTGACCATCTGTTCGGGATAGTCGAAACTGATACCCATCAGGTCGACAACACCATTGAAATAATAGTCTACATTCATATATACGCCACCGTCAGCGAGGAATCGCCAGGTGACCTTCTCTATCGAACCATGCTGATAGGTGGCAACCAACGTACTGTCGCTAAGGGTAAAGCCAGCGAACTTGCCTTGGTCAGCATACTCAGTATATTGTGTCTTCTTCTGGAAAGCCCCTTTGTCGTCGTGATTATAGAAACCATCGTCTGAACGGTCCGAGCGCTTAGCTGCTACAAAGCGGGGACCGTTGCTGAACGAAATCTTCTTACCGTTTATGCTGACGCCCATCAACCTACCTGTCTTCTTGGAGAAGGTGTATTGACGCGGGCCGTTCTTCACCAACAGCTGGTTGCCGTCCTCTGTGTACGAGTACTGTTGCGTATTCTTACGCAGTGTGGGTTTGTTGAAGTTGCCTGCCTTTGTCCAGTGCTTGTTGCTCCACGTGAATATCTCCTTTCCATTGGGGTCGATGGCTTTCAACTCTATGACATCAGCATCTGTCCTTTCGATTTTCAGTTGGGCGCGCTCACCTGGTGCAGCATCAGGCGAGGGCAGCTTCACCTCCTTAATAACCTTGACAGCTGTTTCTCCGTAATCAGGCATCTTAAGCAGTCTGTAGCTGAACTGACAATCCTTCAGATTGATGAAGTTATAGCAATTCTGAATGGTGAAAGCACCGCTGTCGAAATACAACACCTGCACAGGGCTCCATACCTCGCGGATGGTATAGAACGACCCCTCCTTCTCCATGTGAGGACCAACGATACCATCTGAGCCAAAGTTGCCCATGCAGTCGATGACGTTGTTTTTATCAGTACGTACCACACCCTGATCCATCAAGTCCCACAGGAAACCACCTGCACAACGCGGATTCGACATCATGAGCTTCCAATAATCCTTAAGACCTGCCCCATGACCACCATCATAAAGACCATGCAGGAACTCTGTAGGCATGAAAATCTCTTTCTGGCGCATATACTCAGCTGTCTCGCCCCATGAACGGTAGTGCTTGGTTTCGAAACCATTACGATTTGCCCAAGGATAGAGCACCACACGCTTTTGGGGATCCAATTTAGTGAAGACTGGCTCCAGCTCGTAGTTAAAGCCTCCCTCATTGCCATTGCTCCAGAAGATGATGCTGGGATGGTTTACATCGCGCGTCACCATCTCCTCGACAATCTGTGAACCCACGATGGTCTCATGGGCATTGTGCCAACCAGGCTGTTCACACTCTACATAAAGGCCCAGCGAGTCACAGGCATCCAAGAACTCTGGGTCGGCAGGGTAGTGGCTCAAGCGGACAGCATTCATATTCATGCTCTTGATGAGCAGCACATCCTCGATATTCTTTGCCTTCGACAGTGTACGACCAGTCTCAGGACGGAAGGAATGGCGATTGACACCCTTGAAGATGACCTTCTGGCCATTGATAAACACACCGTCCTCTTGATCGCCAGCGTATGTGTGACGATACTCGATGGTACGGAAGCCAAACTTCTGGCGTTCCACATGAAGGGTCTTTCCATTGGCATCCTTCAACGTAAAGACTGCCGTATAGAGATTGGGCTGTTCAGCATTCCAAGCCTTGATGTTCTTGGCACTGAAATTTGCCTTGGCTTGGTCGCTGGCAATGGGGAAGGCAGGGCTGGTGGCAACCTTCTTCCCTTTGGCGTCGACGATGTCGACACTTAGCTGACTGCCTGGTACAGCTTGATTCAGAAAGACGTCAGCCATAAAGCGTCCATCGCCCTTTGCATCAATTGCCACACGCTGAATATTATGAACGGGCTTGGCAACGATAAATACAGGCCGCCAGATGCCTCCGAAGTTCCAGTAGTCAGCCCTGCGCTCTGCCAGGTTCACCTGCGGATTAGTGCTCTCTTTCAGCACTTCTACCTCCAAACGATTTTTCTTTGAGCCAAAGAAAACACGGTCGCTAACGTCAATGGTATGACGGGTAAAACCACCTTGATACGTGCCGTTGCCTGCCTTACGTCCGTTAATCTGGACATGTATCTCTGTAAAGGCAGCCTCAAACACCAGCTGTATCTGACGTCCTGCCCACTCTTTAGGCAGGGTAAACTCAGTCTTGTACTTACCCGTTTCGTCAGCAATACCCTCTGGCGTAGCCTTGCCATAGAAGCGCATACCATATTGGTAAGTGCCAAAACCTTGTAGCTCCCAACACGAGGGGACGCCAATCTTCGTCCATTTACCACTATTACGGCCATCTGAGCAGAAGAAGTCCCACTGCACCATATCGTCGCACCCATGGCCACTCAGATACTGTCGCTGGGTTTCTTGCGCCCTTACGGGACTAAATAAAAAATATAAAAGAAAGAATAAAAAGAAAGTTCGTCTCATATACGTATATTTATATATAAGACGAACTTTTCAAAGAATTGTCACTACATTCTCTCTAGTGAGCGTGTGACGTTGCAACGCCGTATTGGCGTATTACTCAGCCAACGGGTCGAAGGTTCCGTCAGAACCATGACTAAAGTCATGCCATCCAATCGTCTGTAACAGGGTTGAATTGGTTTGCTGCGCACTCTGCTTCAATCCAATGAAGTAGTACTCTGGACGGAAAGAGATATAGCTGGTAGACGTGTTACCATCAGCAGTGACATCCTTACGCTTCAGATAAGATGTGTAGAAGTCGCGCATAGCCTGAACCCTACCAGCAGCATCTGGATTAACCAAAGCACCTGTAGCATCACAGGTAAAGTCCTCGTTGAGGCTCAGTGCCCAGTCGTTCTTGCCTGCCAAATCAATAGGACGAAGGATGTTCAGGGGATCGTAATACTTATAAGTGATATTGTTATCGCCATCCTTAACCTCCTCACGCTCCTTCTCTTCTGCACGAAGAGTGGTGTAAACAACGATATTATGACGTGACTGACCATTCAGCTGAGCTATGCCAGTATACGTGCAAGTGTTGGTACCGAATCCAGTGAGATTCCATTCACTCTTAAGAGCCGACTGACCGACACCACCATCAAAGAGCATCCAGCGACGCATATCGTCGAAAGCCTTGCCTTCGTAAGCCAGCTCTATCTGACGCTCATAAAGGATAGCACCAAACAACTTACCACGATCGCCGTTAATGTCTGTGGGCAGACCATAGTTGTTGTCTGCAGTATAGCCTACGCGTGCACGAATCTTCTTCAAGGCCTCAACAGCCTCGTCATAATGGCCAGCACCACAGGCAGCCTCAGCAAAGTCGAGCAGCACCTCGGCATAGCGCATGAAGATGATGGGTGCAGCACTCTGCTGGAAGCCACGGGGTGTGTTGGCAGAAGCACTGAAAATGTAGAGTGCACTGTTGCCTAATGCCTTGTCATCAGACTTCTTGCGAATATAAACACCAGCATTGCGATTATTCAATAGGTCCGGGCTGAAACCGTTGCTGGTGCCAGTTGTTACATCACTGGGATCCTTTCCACCGTTATCATTGTCATACCATGTATAGTTCCAAAGCTGGTAAGCATCGCCGTTAGCATACTTGTCTTTGGGGAAGATGGTCTTCAAGCCCTCGCTGCTGCAAAGGGTTGCATCGGCTGCAAAACGCCACTCTGTGCCTGGGAAAGCAAAGGTACGATAGAAACGTGGGTCGCGATTCAACCAGAACAGGTCTTTGTCGTATGGCAGTGGACTGACACCTGGCTTCAAGCCATCCGACATGGGGAAGAGGTCGACCATCTCTGCTGTAGGCTGCCATGAACCCACTGCATTCGTATTCTGTGGACGAATGCTCTGTTCCCAGTTGTTCCAGTGGTTATAGTTGTAGTGATCTACAAAGTCGTGATTGTTGAACAGTGAGACGAGCACAGCCTCTGTAATACCAGAATTGTCAGTACCTGTATAATTGTTAAAGATACTTGCCCAGTTAGCACCGTTTTTTCCGGTATTACCATCGAAAGCCAATCCGAAGTGTCCTTCCTGCAACTTGGCCAAAGCAGCCTTATTGGTCTGATAGGCTGTCTCCCAACGTGACGCATTATCGCTACGATTGAACAGTGGGCTGGCATAGAACAATTCGACCTGTCCTTTCAAGGCCAGTGCAGCACCAGAGGTGATACGTCCTAAGTCTGCTGCTTCGTTGTCCCAGCGAGCGGGTAACATATCAGCGGCTTTCTGCAAGTCATCACAGATAAACTTGACACAGTCCTTGGCTGGTGAACGCGGTACAATCTTGTCAGAACCATCGCCATCGCCAATGATAGGATTCTGAACCTTATCAATAATACATACACCACCGTAAATCTTTACCAATGCCCAGTAACGGAAAGCACGGAAGAAGTAGGCCTGTCCTAACAGTTCTTTTTTCTGTTCTTCTGTCAGGGCTGTGCTGCCACTGACATTTTCAATGATGTCGTTGCAGTCACGGATATTACCCCAAGGTGATGTCTCCTTGTTGATAACATAGAAATAGTCACGAACCTCTTGATAGTCAAGGGTCTTTTCCGGGTCCACCCATTCAGAGAGTCCGCCATATTCCATAGTGGACTTCTGCCAAAGGTCTGCTCCACCAACGCTGGTATAGTCGTTGACACCTGAGGAACCATTGCCACCACCGGCATTCGACTGTGGCATCATATTCATGTAGAGTGCATTGACACGCGACTTTGCAGCACTGTAGTTGCCATATACCTGACTCTGGTCAAACTGTCCGTAGGGCTTCTTGTCTTCTAGGAAAGAGTCGCTACAGCTGGTCAGCACGGAGGCTGCCAAGAGTGCAAATGAACCTATAATATATAATCTTTTCATTGTCGTAAGAAATAAAAGTGATTAGAATGAAACGTTAACACCAAGCGTTACCTTGCGCAAGTTGGGATAGCGGCCATAAGAACCAGCGTATGGGGCCCATGACTTATCAGGATATGGGTTCAGCAGATAGAGTGCATTCTGAACGGTGAGGTTCCAACGCACATTGCTCAAACCAACATACTTGACCCAAGCCTTTGGCATCGTCCAGGCCACAGAGATGTTACGCAGCGTAATCTGTGCAGCATTGACGAGCCAGAACGAAGAGGCCTGCGAATTCTGGCTGGCGTATGCCATATTAGGATATGCAGCATCGATGTTACGTGCCACTGTCACATTGCCTTCCTTGTCGTAGATGTCCTGGTAGACGAACATATCGCTCCAGCAAGAGGGCTGGTTGAAGTACTCCACACCATAGCCATTACGATTGAATGACTGACGGAAGTCGCCATTGACCAGTTGATAGGCACCCCATGAAGCACTGAATTGGGCAGAGATAGAGAAGTCCTTGTATGAACCGCCCAGATTAAGCGTACAGCCATAAGGGTTGTTAGAATACTTAGACAGTTGAATCATATCGTTCCTGTCGACCTTTCCGTCAGGACCACCATAGTTGCCCTTACCGTCATTGTCACCATGCGTATCAGCATAAATCAGCATACCAGGATGCACATCATTGATAGAGTTGCCCAGGTAAGATGTGATGTTGTTCTGGGTAAAGTATTCTTGAATCTGCTGATAGCTGGTGAAGATACCCAAACACTTGTAGCCCCATACACCACGATCCTGGCGCTCGCCTTCTACGATGCTGTCGAACTCAGGAGTAGCAGGGAAGTTGGCAGCCAGAATCTTGTTGTCGCTATAGCCGGTAGACAGCTTCACCCAATAGTTGATGTCCTTGCCAATCTTGTCGCGCCAACCTAAGTTGAGCTCCCATCCCCAAGTATCTACCTTACCATAGTTCTCGGGTGTGGCCTGTGTACCAACAGTCGTAGGATACATAGAAGTGCCTGTATAAGTCATGAACATGTCACGACCCCTGTCATAGTAGTAGTTGAAGTCAACAGACAGGCGTCCGTCCAGGAATCGGGCATCAATACCGA
>Ga0265298_10011863_pt1 | contig 10148 bp, 13 predicted proteins | sample AusTroGonzalo_MG_3_FD_193486 | JGI IMG/M metagenome (GOLD analysis project Ga0265298, IMG submission 193486) | Bovine rumen microbial communities from tropical cattle in Woodstock, Queensland, Australia - Gonzalo_01 | ecosystem: Host-associated > Mammals > Digestive system > Stomach > Rumen ... | reverse complement strand
ATAGTGGTTGTATTGGGCAAATAATTTAACCGGGTCTTCTTCCCGTAAAGTAACGGAAAAATAATCGGCACAGGCCCCTTCCAATGTCAAATCGCCGGATGGATTTAATAAATACCGCGCTAAACGTCCGTCAAAACAGTTAATATATTTTCCGGACAAATTGATATCTAATAACCGGAGCGTCAACTTGATATCATAACCCACTTTTTCAATGGTATCATTTTGAAAAATCTGCTTGAGCGACTCCAATTCCCATGCCGGCACTTTCCCTATCGGACTAACCGCCAACGCCCCCTCTTGAAGACCTGCCGCCAAATAATCGCCGTCACTGAATACAAATATTTTTTTATCGTCCGCGGCCTTTTGAAGTACCTCTTTTAAGGGGAGAATAACCTCTTCAACGGCCGGGATTTGCGGCTTTTGGAAAGAAACGGGTTGCAAAATGGAAGTTAAATTCTTAAATTCATACTGCGCAAATAATTGATCTAATTGTTCTACCGGAGAGATTTGGAAACGGTAATCGTTCAAATTAAAAGGGATTTGTAAATCAGGATCTAACACAACCAATTGTTTGGATAACAAGGCCTCTCCCTCATGTGCCAACAACTTTTGGGCAAGTGATGGTTTTAAATCGGGATTATCATTATGCGCCGCGCGCAAAATATCTTCCAAGTGTCCGAATTTTCCAATCAGTTCTACCGCGCCTTTTGGGCCCACACCCGCCACACCGGGGACGTTATCAACCGCATCACCCACCATGGAAAAGTAGTCCGGCAAAAAAGAAGTACTTACCCCAAATTTTTCTACGGCCGCTTCCGGTCCCTTAAATCCTTCCTTATTGCCGGCCGGCCAAATATGAATATAATCGTTTAAGAATTGGTAAACATCTTTATCGGAAGTCACCAATACACTTTTCGTCTGTGCTTTGGCGGCTTGTAAAGCCAGAAAAGCCATTAAATCATCGGCTTCTATCCCTTGTTTTGCCACAACGGTAAAACCCAACTGCCAGACAATATCCCGTGCTAAATTTAACTGTTTTATGAGAGCATCATCGGGTCTTTGGCGGTTGGCTTTATAATCAGGGCATAACGCTTTCCGACGCGCGCAGCCGCCGGGGGAATCAAAACAAACGGCCACATACGCAGGGTGATAATCCCGTTGCATTTTTAATAACCAACGCACAAAACCGTATAATGCCCCCACTTCCAAACCGTAAGAAGTTGTTAGTTTAGGGAGTGCATGGTAGTTACGGTGGAGAAAATTATGTGCATCTATCAGGAAAAATTCGGGGGAAAAGTCAGCCATAATCAAAAATAGCCCGCCGTCGTAAACGGCGGGCATAAATTATTTAATTTTGTATTTATTTACAACTGCAAGGATTTTCTTCTGTACTTCTTGATAGTTTTTTTCACTAAATCCTTCGTGGCTAAACAGAACAGTATCGTTTGAAAGCACCACAAAAGACGGCACAGCCTTCAGAGCAAACCGTTTGTATAGGGCAGTACTGTTTTCCGGCACCTTATCCGTCAAGATATTGACGTAGTAAAAGTGCGTATGCGCCATCTTTTCGAAAGTCTCTTTGACCCAAGGCCGAAACACTTTTTTGGCTGCTTGGCAAGCATGACACTCTTTCATACTGAAAAACAAAACAAAAACCTGACCGTTTTTATTCAGTTTATCGTATCCTTCGGTAGTAATAGTCGGAAACTTATACACTTCCTTCTGTGGTGTCTCTTGGCTGTATGCTGAAAACGGTACACTCATCCATACAAACAATAAAACCGCCAAAAATAACCATTTTTTCATAGAGGCCTCCTCAAAGCAGTGAATTTAATTTTTCTTCTAATATACTTTTAGATTGCAACCCAACGGCTTGATCCACTACCGCCCCACCCTTAAAAAATAACAAAGTCGGCACCGTGGAAATACGGTATTTCGTGCTTGTATTCATACCTTCATCCACATTTAACTTGCACACTTTTACTTTCCCTGCATACTCATTCGCCAATTCTTCCACCACCGGTCCTAACATCCGGCACGGGCCACACCATGTTGCCCAAAAATCCACTAAAACAGGTTGTTGTGCTTTTAATACTTCTTCTTCAAAATTTGCATCGTTTACGATTACTTCGCTCATACTGACTCCCTTCCGTACATAAATAGATTACTATATTAAAGTTTACCCGTAAAAAATGGAATTGTCAACACCCATTTTTAGATTAATTACACAAAAAAGAACTGAGTTTGCTATAATAAAAACCGGAGGGAATTATGTCCGTTACAATTGTAAAACAATACAGTGTATTTTTGATAAATGAACCCGGCTCTTTAGAAAATTTCTCCAATTTATTTATCAAGGAAAACATCAATCTTATTTCCTTGTCGCAGGACGTGCGCTACGATTCCGCCGTTGTTCGGTTTGCCGTACGCCCCGAAGATGAAATCAGCCATACACTGACGGCTGCCGGGTTTACCAGCGTTAAAACGGATGCTATTTGTTTAGATGTCCCTAACCGAGTCGGACTTATGCACGATATCGGGGCCGCACTAGCGGAAAAAAATATCAACATTACTACTATCTACGGCACACAAATCGGGGACAATACCCGTTGGATTATCGTCGTCAATGATATTCCCAAAGCCCTTAATATATTGGAATCTAGCCGGTTATTTAACTAAGGTTACTTCCACCGTTTTTTCATGGCTTTTACTTGTGTTTTCCACCGTTTTTTGGCTTGTTTGTGCTTTTCTTTAGCCGTACCTGCTAGTAAATCATCCACTTGCTGTGCTTTTAATTGGGGTAGATTTTTCTCATCGGTTTTCAATTTTTGCTCCCAAACAGCCAATATATCTTTCTCCTGCGCCAAACGCTCTTTAGCATAACGGATGGCTGTATCTACATTTTGGGAAACCAATTCTTCCAAACGGGTTTTTATTACTTGCTTCTCCGCTTCCGGCGCTTTCTTATACTGTTTAACCAATTTCCGGATTTCGTTTCGGCGTTCTTTGAACATTTTTTTACGTTGTTTTATTTCTTGTACGGAAATCTCCGCCCCGGGAACAGGAACCGTCTGTGCCGTTACCCATACCGGCACGATAAAAAACAAAATTCCTAAAATAATTTTTTTCATAATTCTCCTAGTCCAAAGACGTGTCGTGCACGCCGGCTTCTTCAAATCCTTTCGCGCGCAGTTTACAGGAATCACAATGCCCGCACGGTTTGTCTCCCCCCGCATAACAACTCCACGTTAATTCAAAAGGCACACGCAACGCACTTGCCAAACGGACAATTTCCGTTTTGGATAAATGCATCAGTGGTGCCAATACTTCTATTCCTTCTGTTACACCGGTTTTTGTACCGTAGTTCAGCGCATGGGCTGCCGCCTGATAAAAAGACGGCGTACAATCCGGATACCCCGAAAAATCAATCGCGTTCGGCCCCGCAATAATAGCGTCCGCCCCAATAGCATCTAATAAAGAACCGGCTATCGATAAAAATATTAAATTTCGTCCGGGCACGTATGTAGAAGGAATATTACCCTGCACAATTTTTTCCACTGAAATATCCGGCAGTATTTGTTTTTCATCCACAAGTGAACTAACCGATAACCAAGGTAAATTTAAGGTAACCACGTGTTCTTTTACGCCCAAACGTTGTGCAATTTTATGGGCAGATTCCGTCTCACGTGCGTGCCGTTGTCCGTAAACAACCGTTAAAGTTTCACACGCATAACCCTGCGCCAATGCCCAATACAGGCATGTCGTAGAATCCAACCCGCCCGAGAATAATACAAGTGCTTTTTTCCCGGTTTTATTTCGAAACGGCTCTTTCTTTTGGGTAAAAGGAGCCGCAATTTTATCAGTCAACCGTTCGTTCATTTAAGATGCCTAAAATTTCGAAATCTTCCAAGGCCTTTTTATCTTCCGCCGTTAACATATCCATATATTTAATCGCATAAATAATCAGTGTTACCCGCGGGTCGGGTGCCCCGTCAGAAGCACTATTATATTGCCCCAACAACATGGCGTCGGCCCCTTTGGAAGCCACATATTTTTGCCCGCGTTCCACCCCCATGCGTAATATATCCCGTTCCGGCTTTAAGTTTTTAATGCGAAGTAACCCGATATTACCGTAGGCGCGTTTAATATCATCCCCAGAAGACAATACCTGTATTTTGGCCGGATCGGTAGGGGCAAATTCCGGTCCTATCGGAATCCAATCTAACGAAGAAGTATCTAAAGTGGCACATCCGGCTAATAACAAACTTAACACAATTATTTTTCTCATATATACTCCTATCTTTTTTGAGAGGCCAACTGCCCGCATGCCGCCAAAATATCATTCCCCATACTTTTGCGAACCGTTACCCCAATACCCATGGATTTCAGACCGGCGGCAAAACTATTAACGATACGGTCTTCTGTTTTTTCACCGCGGCCCAAATTACACGCAATTAAATTTACGTGTAACAAATAATTATCTTTGATGCTATAAATCCAATCTGCCAATTTACGTATATGTTCCGGGCGGCTGTTGACGTTTTCGATTACCGAATATTCCAAAAATACCTGTCGTCCGGTCATGGCAATATATTCTTCCAATGCTTTTTTCAAATCATCCAAATCAAATTTACGGTTTACCGGCATAAGTGTAGACCGTTCCCCATTATCGGCATTATGCAACGAAATAGCCAAATTGGCTTGCGGCAAATCCACCGCGAGTTTATGTAATTTATCTGCTATTCCTGAAGTAGAAACGGAGATATGCCGCGCCCCGATATTCAAAAAATCCGGGTCGGAAAGTTCCCGTGCAGCCTGAATGACACTTGTATAATTCAGTAACGGCTCTCCCATGCCCATAAAAACGACACTGCCGATCCGTTCCCCTAGTTTTTCTTTTCGGATATACTGATACCACATTAACACTTGGTCCGTAATTTCTTCCGGCGTTAGATCACGTTTGAAACCCATTTTACCCGTACTGCAAAACGAACAATGTAATGCACATCCCACTTGGCTGGACACACACACACTCCAACTATCCTGCGGTTTGAGTAAAACCGTTTCTATTTGAAGGCCGTCTTGCAACGTAAGCAAGGCCTTGGCTACTTTATCTTTTTGGGAACAAACAATTTTGCTGACTTGGAAACTTAAAATCGGATAATTTTTTTTCAAATCTTCCCGCAAAGTAACCGGCAACGTAGAGGCCTCCTCCCAAGAGGAAATCCCCTTTTTGAATAATGCTTCCTGAACTTGTTTGATGCGGAAATTAGGTTGGCCCGCTTCTTTTATATATTGTTTTACGGTCTTAAAATTCATATGATATGTCCTGATACAATCTGCTATTTTATTTTAGCATTTTACGATAATTTTTACTTAAACGTGAAAAAATAAATCGTTTTTAGTATAATAGGGACACATTATGAGCGAAGATATTAAATTTAGCACCGCCGGTTTTCGGTCGGTAATGGCAGAAGGGCTAACGGCCCAATCTGTGCAACGTATAGCATACGGGATTTCCGAACATATCTTGGAACATCCTTTTTTCGGTTTTGAAGGAGAAGGGTACAGAAAACAATGTCAAGCACAAGGTAAAAAACCCAAAAAACCGCTTGTGTTGGTAGGCTTTGACACTCGTTTTTTATCCAAACAACTTGCCTATGTAGCGGCCAATGCACTTGTACAAAACGGCATTTCGGTAAAAGTGGAAGAACTGCCGCTGCCGACGCCGGTGGCGGAGTGGGCCGTCGTCAATGAATGTGCCCTCGGGGCCATCGTAATTACGGGCAGTGAAGCCGAATACTACGTAAACGGCTTAAAATGGATTTCGTTTTACGGCGGAATTGCCAATAACGAAATCGTGCAGGATATCGAGCAGCGCATTCCTAGTGCTAACGCACAAATTTTGCGCGCTTCCTCCATGGATTTTGACGATTTGAACGCTGCAGTCATTATCAGCAAAGACTTCCGCAAAGGTTATTTGGCGCGATTGGAAAAGATGATTAACGTAAGAGCGCTCAAAAAATCCAAATTAAAAATCGCCGTTGATCCGCTATTCGGTGCAGCCAAAAATTATTTTCGCTCTTTTTTGGAAAAACATGGTGTTACGGTAGAAGGGATCCACGAAAGTGATGATGTTTTATTCGGTGGTAATACCCCGAATGCAGGACCTGTGAGTTTATCGGATCTAAAAAAATTAGTGACGAGTAAAAAGATGCACTTAGGGATTGCTTGCAACCCGGATTGCGATAAATTCGGCATCATCGATTCCGAAGGCAATTGGGTTTCCCCCAACGAAATTGCTCCTATGATTTTGGATCATTTAGTGCGCAATAAAAAGTTAAAAGGCCGTGTCTGCCGCAGTGTAATTACTTCTAACCTTATAGACCAAGTGGCAAAAGCGAACGGACTCATGCTGCGCGATACGCCTGTCGGTTTTAAGTATATTACGGATCTCATGATTAGCGGCCAATACTTAATGGGGATGGAAGAGTCGGGCGGAATTGCCGTTATCAATCATATTCCGGATAAAGACGGTTTACTTGCGTGCTTTTTAGCGGTAGATATGCTTGCCACGGAAGGCAAAACGTTCAAACAATTGAAAAAAGATTTTTACAAAAAATACAATCAGTTATTTGATCAAAAAGTCAGTATGCCCAAAACGGAAACGGAAATCAACCGCATTATGGAGCGGTTAGATATTAAGCCGCCGTTATCCATCAATAAAACTTCCGTTTGGCGTATTGATTCTACGGACGGATTTAAGTTCATCTTAAAAGGCGGCAGTTGGCTTGCCATCCGCCCGTCGAGCACGGAACGTTTAATCCGCATTTATGCGGAAGCGCAAGATGAAAAATTGCCCGCTGTGCTGATTAAAGAAGGGAAAAAAATTATCGACAGTATTGTGTAATTGTCTGTTGAAGCAGAATATATGACTTTACGTGTGCCCTCTAAAAAGTTATTTATTTCTATCGGTATTGCCGTGGTTGTCTGCGTGGTTTTGCTAGGCGGGAGTATTGGTAATTTAATCCATAACAAGCGGGAAATGCACAAGTTAACCCGCCGTCAAGCCCTGTTGGACAAACAATATGTGGAGTTACAGCAGCAATTGGATTTACTGCAACAACAAGACAAAGCGACCTTGGAAACGCTTGCCCGCACACAATATAATATGGCAGGAGAAAACGAAATAGAATTTCGTTTCCAAACAAAATGATCAATATAGAAACTTTATCCGTAGGCCCCATGGCTAACTGCGCCTACCTCGTTACAAAAGATAATGATGCCTTGCTCATTGATCCCGCTTGGGACATTGATAAAATAGAGCAATTATTGCAGAATAAAAAATACACGCTTTGCGGTGTACTGTTTACGCATGGTCATTTTGACCACGTCAAATCCGCACAAACCTTGTTAGAGAAACACCACTTAAAAGGTTATCTGCATGAAAAAGACATTTTGTTAAGCGGGTTAGATCCGGTCGTTCTTTCTACGTACAGCGGGGATAAAAATTTAACTATTGGGCCGTTCTCCATTGAAATTTTAGAAACTCCCGGCCATACAGAAGGATGCGTGTGCATCCGAATAGAAGACGCGCTTTTTACAGGGGATACGCTTTTCCCCGGTGCCTGCGGACGGGTAGATTTACCCACCTCCAACCCGCGCTCCATGCGGGACAGTTTACTCCGTCTTTCCGCCTTACCGGGTGATATCCGTATTTTTGCCGGGCACAGTTACGGCGGGAACAGCACCTCCACCATCGCACAGGAAAAACAACACAACCCCTTTATGCGCAATGCGATGCGCAACGAGGCATTGTAATGTATCCCGTTTTTCTGAAAATAGGTACTTTTGAACTAGCCACCTACGGCGTGATGACGGCGCTCGGTTACGGGCTTGGCTCCTTTTATTTGTACCGTCGTTTGAAAAAGATTAACCTAGATGCGGACACGTTTTGGAATCTGATTTTTATTATTTTTATGGGTGCGCTCATCGGCGCGAAACTGTTATTTATCATTGTATCATGGAATCAATTGGGCAGCACCCTCGCCGAAAAAATTACCTATATTGTAAAAGATTTCCGCTACGGGTTTGTTTTCTTCGGCGGGATGATTACCGCCGTAGGTGCGCTTGTATGGTATATGCGCCGAAAAAAATTGCCTATTCTAAAAACGTCGGATTTTTTAATTGTCGCACTTCCCTTGGGGCACGCGCTCGGAAGAATCGGTTGCTTTTGTGCGGGATGCTGCTACGGAAAACCGACTTCTCTTCCGTGGGGCGTTACATTTACTAACCCGCACGCACTTGTTCCGCCGGAACTACTTGGTGTACCGTTGCACCCCACGCAACTATACGAATCACTCGGCAATTTACTTTTATTTTTCATTTTACACAAGGCCTACCAAAAACCGCATAAAGACGGTGCCATCCTTGTGCAATATATTTTGTATTATAGCGTGATGCGTTTTCTGATAGAATTTGTCCGCGGAGATTTCCGCGGGGATTTTTTACTTGGGTTATCCCCCTCACAATGTATTTCGCTTTTTGCCTGTGGAGCAGCCCTTGTGATTTGGAAAAAATTTTTAAGGATACCGAAAAATGCCTGATAAAAAAACCATTTTATTTGACGGTTATACACGCCGTTTAGATATTTTTGTAGCGGATGAACTGCCTACATTTTCGCGCTCTATCGTACAAAAAATGATTAAAGACGGTAAAGTAACCGTCAACGGAAAAGCGGTAAAACCGTCTTGGCCGCTTACACGCGGGGAAACCGTTGTCATAGAATTGCCGCAAGCCCGCGCACAAACGCCGCTGAAAGATTTGCTTTTACACGATGGAAAAGATTTTTTTGTCATTATCAAACCGGCCGGGATGCTTGTTCATCCGCAAAGTCCTGTTTGGGAAGAACACCCGGAAACGGTTTTTTCTACGGAAGAAACGCTCGTATCGGTTATTTTGGCCAATCCGCCGAAAAATTTTGATACGTCTGTTGCGCGTGCCGGGCTTGTACACCGCTTGGACCGCGAAACAAGCGGCGTGATGATAGTTGCCAAAAATGCGGAATTTCAAGCAGAAATGATTTCTCTTTTTGCAAACCGCGAAGTTCACAAAACCTACCATGCAATTGCCTGCGGGGAAGTACCCGACGATAAAGGCACTATTGACGTACCGATTGGGCGTGTTGCGGGCGGCAAAATAAAGGCATCGGACGTTGGTCGCGAAGCCGTAACCGATTACAAAGTATTGGAACGAAAAAACGGATTTACCTATATTGAACTCTACCCGCGTACCGGGCGCACCAACCAATTACGTGTCCACTTAAATTGGCTCGGCTACCCTGTATTGGGTGATTGGCTCTACAAAGGGGCAACGGCAGACCGTTTAATGCTCCACGCACAGAAAATAGAATTTAACCATCCGCTAACAGGGAAAAGTTTGAAATTTGAAGCCCCTATCCCTCAAGATTTTTTAGATGCATGGCAACGGGTTACGAAGAAATAAAATTCTATGGTAACGTATAGTGCAACCACCCGTATTCATCTGCGGCAGAATTGGGTGTTCCGCCAAAACTCTTACAAATTTTTTTAGCGAATGCCTCGGTAGGTTCCCCTGTTTTTACCGAACATTCCCGAATGCTTCCCAAATCATTATACATTACACCGTCGCGCGTACTTTCACAATACGCATAACCGGTTGTTCCGATTTTACAAAACCCCCATGAATAGTAAACCGTCGCTCCGCTTTGGCTCGTTCCGGGTGGTAACGAAATAGATAAGGCACTAATATGAATCATTGGCAAATTTATGTATTTGTTGCCCCTTATGAAGTGCATTTGCCAACGCAATCAATTGCATATACCGCGCTTTTGCTACTGCCAACTGATATTTCGGCAAGGCAACGGCCGCTAAAATACCGATGATGAGAACAACGACCAATAATTCAATTAAGGAAAACGCCGCGTTGTTAGTAAATAGTGTCATCCCGTACTTGATACGGGATTTCTCCTTACTTAATAAACGGCAAGATGCTGAATTAAGTTCAGGATGACGAAAGGAATGTCTTGAATGACAAATGGTAGAACTGTTTGTATTGTTTTTCATAAGTCAAAATTCCCCTGAAAAAATAATATAAAGGATACAAAATCC
>Ga0265298_10011862_pt1 | contig 10148 bp, 8 predicted proteins | sample AusTroGonzalo_MG_3_FD_193486 | JGI IMG/M metagenome (GOLD analysis project Ga0265298, IMG submission 193486) | Bovine rumen microbial communities from tropical cattle in Woodstock, Queensland, Australia - Gonzalo_01 | ecosystem: Host-associated > Mammals > Digestive system > Stomach > Rumen ... | reverse complement strand
GGCAGGGCGATGAGCGTGTGCTCGTGCGAGAGGATGGCTTCGCGCGCAGCATCCCATTTCCCGCGGTCGGCGAGATGGTGAAGCTCCCATGCTGTGCCGGCCTCTTCCAGCCCTTTCGCGAACGAATGGATGATCTTGTCCGTATTGCTGAATTTCTGCGCGCGCGGACTGCCGTTGATGATGACCAGATGCCCGGGCGGACCGGGCTGGACGGGCTTTCCCGCTTTCCCGGCATCGTTTTGCGGGGAGGACTCATCAAGAGGGATCGCCCCCAGTGAATACCCGCCGAGGTTTGCGGCCGTGCGTTTGCACCAGTCCTCCAGCATCGTCCGGTCGCCCGCACCCCGATACAGGACGCCGACATTCAGCGCATGGTAACGCAGTTCATGCCGCATCCAGCCGTCGCGGAACCCGATGTACATGTTCAGCATGGGCAGGATACGGTCCATCAGACGCTTGCCCTTGTAGTCCGGAAAGCCGAAGCGGGTGCCGGATACGATCCACAGACCGTCGGCCCCGACCATTTTCTTTACGAGCGTTTCGTAGTCGTCCTTGATGGCGCAGATGCCCGGCGTCCGCAGCCAGCACTGGTTGCAGCCGACACAGTGCGCGATCTTCATGTCGGATGTGTCGATGATCTCCACGTTTTTTTCCGGGAGCAAAGCGCGGATCGTGTCACTGTCGACGCCTGCGCCCAATGTGTTCAAAACGAGATTCACTGTTAGCCTCTGTCCAACATGATTACGCCCAGGTTCCGGATGGAATCCAGCGTCGGTTCTATCATGGCGCGTTCCTCATCCGTCATATCCGGGCCGATCTCCAGTTCGATCGCCTCGACGTTGTTCAGCATGTTCGCGGCGTTCGCGACCGCCTCGTCCCGCTGTTCGGGCGTCATGTTCCCCATCCAGTTGTCGGCGGTATTGCCCATCATGTTGATGATGCCGGTCATGAACGTCATCATCATCCGCGTTCTCGCCTGGTCCTCCGGCGACATTTCGCGATAGGTGTCGAGCCCCTGCCAGACGGTTTCCACGGCTTCTTCCGGGGTCTGCTTGTGGAACTCCTTCTGCGGCTCCTGAGGCTGTTCCGCCGGCTGATCGCCCCAACTCTGGTTGGAGGCGCCGAAATCGGAGAACGTCGAGGCGAGGTCGACTTTCTTCTTGACCTTCGGACCGTGGCGGCGGACCTTCGGCGGAGCATCTTCTTCCCCTGCCTGATCCGCCTCGGAGACCGAGGGCGGGACCTGTCTCGTTTGCATTGTTTTGAACGTGGCGAACCCGAGAATAGCCACCAAGATCAGTCCGATCAGGGCGACTCCGGCGATTTGCTTTCTCTCCATGGAGAATGCTCCTTCGTTTTGAACAGAAAAGACCACTGCTGTCCGGGAAAAGTTCAGGGTGGGATATTGCTCCGACAAGAGAAATATAGCACCGTTCTCCCCAATTTCAAACGGGTTCATTCGTAACGTGCGGATCAGCTCATTCCAAATCCGCCTCCCAGGTCAAAGGTGAATACCCTTCCAAGTCAATAGTTGGCTCAAAAGTCAGCATGCTTTTTTGTGTTTTTTCTAAATCCGACTGACTTTTATTCTATAGTTTATGACAAAACTTGTACAGCAAACTTGTACAGGTTGGAGAAAAAACACACAAATGTCAACAAAATATATTTTTTTTCAGAAAAAAGTCGAAACCCTTCTTGATTTTGAATAAGGACGCAGTATAGTATACCATATTGATAGTTATTTGGTCCCGTCGTCATCCCCCGAGTGCGACGAGACTTTTTTGTACACTCAAACCAGCAAAGAGGGGTAGCAGCCATGCCATGCCGTTATGCCAACGCCAAGTACATGACAATCGCGGATCTTATTACAAAAAGACTACGCGCCGGGGAGTTTTCCGCTGAAGGACGCTTCTACAGCCGGGACGAACTGGCGCAGGCATATCATGTTTCGCCAGGGACAGCCCGATCCGTGCTTCGCATACTGGAAGACCGTGGTGTCATAACGTGCAGAAAGGGCAAACGGTCGCTTCCTGCGGACGTCATGCCGGACAATCATACGTCGCCGGCATACAGTCCGGTTTTCTTCAGGGATTCCTTAACGGCGGAAACGCCGGAATATGACTACCTGATGCATTGCATGCGGAATCTCCTGATGCGTCAGAAAATCAGCCTGCGCGAACACAACACCGATTTGTCGGAGTTCGATGATGATATCGTGGAGCATACTGCAGGAGATGTCGCAGTTGTATTTTCCCTGCCGAGTACTGAAAATACATTACCGAATCAGTTCCCGATCCATCGTCCGGCGGGTGCGCAGATCGAAATCCTGTTTGACCAGAAAAAAAACAATGCGGTATCTTTGTTCACGCGGAAAGCCGGACTGGACTGCACCCTGCATTTGATCCGGCATAACATCACATCCGTCTTCCACATCACATCCATGCATTCGGCATTTCCGTGGTTCAAGCACGGTTGTATGCCGAGCAAGCTGCAGGAATACATTCCGGAATGCAAGGTCTCCTCTATCGTGTTCGACGATGAACCTGAGATGTTCCCCGGTTTTTTATTTGATTCCGTTCCGATCCTGGCAGAGCCGAACCATGCACCGATTGCAATCCTGATCGACGATCCATTCCTGTCCGATTTCCTATCCGCTGAGATCCGAGTCGGCACATATCGTACGCCTTCGCGGTGCTTGTTCTTCGGTACGGCATTCAACGAACGCACCATGGCGTTTCCATATCTGGACCTGAAGTTGAACGAACTGGCTGCAACGATTCTTCGGACGGTTTCAGCAAAGACGGAGAATCCGGCTGCAGATCTGGCCTGTGATTTGCACCTTGTCCAGTTCAAGAACTCGGGCATCGCCTGAAGTGCAGTGCTCACCCGAAAGCCGGACAGTTTGACAGGGTGTAAAACTGGCCAAAGATGAAGAAATATGAGGCGCATTTGAATTCGCCGGCAACTTAATTCGCCGGTACGCCTCTTTTTTTGTGATATTTCGTGAGAATCATGCTGTTTTCGTGATTCTGAGCTTGATTCGAAGATCAGTCACAACGAGAATTGTCGAATGAAACGATAGCATCAGGAAATCATTCATCATTTTTTATGCCAGCATATTTTCCTTAGCGGGGGTGGCAGCCCATCATAAAACGAGTGGACACGCAGTTGCGGTTAAAAACAGCCGTGCGTTAAGGTTCACGAATCCCCTGCAATGGCCATATAGCAAATAAGGGGAGAGCAGGGAATATCGAACATATTATGCCCGCATCCAGAGAACCCGTCTGGTGACACATAAAAAAACGAGATGATCTGAATTTTTTTCCGCCTTGATATTCTGACAAAAGACTGCTATATTTATGTGCAAGGCCGACGAAGAAAAATAATGAATCGCAAAACAATCCTGAGAGGTGCGCTTTTATCGGCAGCCGTATTGGCGCTCGGCATTGCGCTTGGAATGCTCGTCATCGCAACCAGAACAAACGACCGGAGGACACAAGAAATGGATCAAACGACTCGGAAACCGTTGCTGACCGCTCCCATCCCCATGCCGGAATGGCTTTGGGAAATGGAAAAAGCCAATGCCGACCGCGTCATCGTCGACGACGAGGAGAAAATGCGTTTTGTGGTGGATATCGCCGTGGAAAATGTCCGCCACGGGACCGGCGGACCTTTTGCGGCGGCGATCTTCGAGATCGGGACGAACCGTTTGATCGCGCTCGGCATCAACACCGTTGTCCCGGCCAGACAATCCTGGGCACACGCGGAAATGACGGCATTCGCCCACGCTCAGAACAAGCTGAATCAGGAATCCCTCAAGGGCTGCATGCTGGTGACCAGCTGCGAACCCTGCGCGATGTGCAGCGGTGCGATTCCGTGGAGCGGGGTCGAGCGTGTGATCTACGGCGCGCCGCGCTTCATGGCGGAGAAAGTCGGTTTTGACGAGGGCTACAAGGGCGAGCATTGGGAGGAGGAATTCGCCAAACGCAAGATTCAGGTCACGGGCCCCATGCTTGGGGAAGATGCCTATGCCCCGTTCAAGCTTTATACGAAAAAACATGGCGAGATCTACTGATCCCAGGTTCTCTTTCCTAAGCTCCTATTCAGGATTTCTGCGAGTTCTGACGATTTTCCCGATTACAAGATAAGACGGGTCGGCAGTGCGAGCTGGTTTGCTATGAAAAATGCCCGGATAACAAACGCAAAATGATGGCATTCTACTGTCATCAGACCGGAAGAAATCCGGAAAATGGTTTTCTTCCGGCTTGCTTTCTCGTGCAGACAGGTGTATTATTTGTAGAGCATCAACCCACGACGACACACGAATGAGGAAACAGCCATGAAGAGAATCGCTTTCTTCGATGCAAAACCCTACGACCGCGAATCGTTCGACCGCATCAATGCCGGACGCTATGACATCCGCTACTTTGAAACTCGCCTGACTGCGGCTGCCTTGCCGCTCGCCAGTGGATGCGACGCGGCATGCGCGTTCGTCAATGCGGAAATAGACCGTGCCGTGGTCGAAGGCCTGGTCAATGCCGGGATCAAGGTGCTCGCCATGCGGTGCGCCGGATACAACAATGTGGATTTCAAGGCGGCATTTGAGGCAGGTTTGACCGTGCTTCGCGTACCCGCATATTCGCCCTACGCTGTCGCAGAACATGCCGCGGCATTGCTGATGACCTTGAACCGCCATATCCATAAGGCGGCTGCCCGCACGCGGGATTTCAACTTTTCCCTTGTCGGCCTGACGGGATTTGACCTTCACGGCAAAACGGCCGGCATTGTCGGCATGGGGAAGATCGGCCGGATCTTCAGCGACATCTGCCTCGGATTCGGGATGAAAGTCCTTGCTTTCGATGCGATGCCCAGACCAATGGAAAACGTCGAATTCGTTTCAATGGACCGAATTCTTGCCGAAGCCGACGTCATCTCTCTGCATTGTCCCCTCATGCCTGAAACGCATCACATGTTCAACGAGGAAACCTTCAGCAAGGTCAAGCGGGGCGTGGTGCTCATCAACACCTCCCGCGGAGGACTCGTCGACAGCGAAGCCCTGCTTTCGGCGCTGCGCGACGGTCGGGTCGGAGCGGCTGGGCTGGATGTCTATGAGGAGGAGAGCGAATGGTTCTACGAAGACCGTTCCGACGTGACGAAGCAGAACAAAACGCTGTCTCTGCTGGTTTCCATGCCGAATGTCATAGTGACTTCACACCAGGCGTTCCTCACGCGGGAAGCGCTCTCGAATATCGCCACCACGACGCTGGCGAATCTCGATGCGTATTTTGCCGGAGAACCGTTGGAAAACGAGATCTGCTATCGTTGTCTCAGCTCCGGCGGCATGCCCAGGGCTTCCTGCCCCAAACGCCAGAATGGACGCTGCCCCAAATGATAGAATGCGGCATTACAACGGATGTGCGTGGATTCCATATGCGCCTGCAAACCTTAAGTGAAAACGGAGAAAACAAGATGAAGAAGATCTTTTCGGCATTGGCAATGATCGCCATCGTGGCGTTCAGCCTGACTGCCTGCTCCGGCACATCGGCGGAAACCGACAGTGCGAGCGGGGGAAAAGCGACCGACTATTCCCGAAAGGAAAGCTGGCTGCAGATCCCGGAGATCACCAGGGACGTCGACACGTTCTACATCTATTCGACGTCGTACTTCGAGACGAGCTTCGAAGAGGGCGCCCCCGATTATGCCGCGCTCGACAACCCGGAAATGCTGAAGGGCGCGCAGGGCGAATATGTGACGAATGCAAGCGTGTTCGAGGAGTCCACCAACGTGTTCGTGCCGTACTACCGTCAGGCCGGCATGCGATACGCGGGGGAAGTCAGGAAGAAGACCGGGAACATCGACGCGGCGATTTCCGGCATATCCTATGATGACATACGCGCCGCGCTCGACTACTACTTCGAGAACTGCAACAGCGGACGCCCGTTCATCATCGCGGGACACAGCCAGGGTTCCTCCCTGGTCAAGTACGTATTGCAGAACTATTTCAGGGAGCATCCCGAGCGCTACCAGCGCATGGTGGCCGCATACGTCATCGGCTTTTCCGTCACGAAGGATGACCTTGAGAAATATCCGCACCTGAAATTCGCGACCGGCGAGAGCGACACGGGCGTCATCGTCAGCTGGAACACCGAGGGACCGAAGAACGTGAAGGAGAACGCCCGGAACGCCGTGGTGCTGCCAGGCGCGATCAGCATCAACCCGCTGAACTGGAAACTTGACGAAACGTACGCCCCGGCGAGCGAGAACCTGGGCTCCTTCATGCCGAACGAAGAACTCCTCCGCTACGAGATCACTGACATCGGCGCGGACGCGCAGGTGGTCCTGGAGCGCGGCGTGATCGTGACGAACGCCAGGTACGACCACCCCGCGGCAGCCGAATTCTTCGGGCCGCAGAGTTTCCACGAAGACGACTACACGTTCTATTACAACAACCTCAAAGCCAACGTGGCGAAGAGAATCGCCGCCTATCGGAAGAAATAGTTCTCCCGATCATAAAGCATTGATTGAAAAAAGCTCCGCTCAACGCTTTTTCAGACTGACCTGATTGAAAAAAATGAAACGACTGTTTACATTCGATGACTTCATGGTTGCCCTCATCGCTGCGCTGGGCTATGGATTGGGCGCGGAAATCCCGAAACTTCTGGGGTGGCACCCGTGGCTGTGCGTGGGGCTGAGCATTGTTGCGGGAAACGTGCTGGACATGCTTGTGAAAACGCTGGTCTTCTCTGAATCCGTACAGAAAAGAAAGATGAACAGCGTCATGATCTTTGCAGCATTTATTCTCGTCTTCCTGGCGATCCAGTGTTTCCTCCTCTGCCGGCTGGACATGTCTCTGCTCGACTATCTGGTGGAACAGTATGAGTATGCTCTCGTCCTTCCTGTTCTGGGCCTGGCTGCCAGCCGCCTCGTCCGATGGTACTTCGTCCGAAAGGTCCGCAAGCGCTACGGAGACGGAAGCAAAGGCTTTGTGTTCGACATGCCGGACCATGCCGCTCTCGATGAACTGAACATGCAGAACCAGCCCGTTCGGGGAAAATACGATGCCGCTTATGCGATCAAAACGAAAACCGGCACCTATGTCGGTTTCAAGCAGAAAAAGGCCGTTTACTACCTGGGGATACCGTACGCAAAGCCCCCTGTCGGCGAACTCAGATGGAAAGCCCCCGAACCGCTTCCCGAATCGAGAGCCGTATTCGAGGCAAAACACTTCGGCGCTTCCGCGATTCAAGTGGAGCATGACGGCTCGATCCTGAAATACCACAGGCAAAGCGAAGACTGCCTGACGCTGAACATCTGCGTAGGACGCGGCAATGCGGAGAGGAAGAAGCCGGTCATCGTGCTGTTCCATCCGGGCGATTTCTCGTTTGGCGGAACGATCGATCCGCTGATGGATGTGGAGCGTTTCATCAACGAGTACCCCGAATTTGTCTTCGTGAGCTTCAATTACCGCCTCGGCATCTTCGGCTTCATCGATTTTTCGGAGATCCCGGGCGGAGAGTCCTGCCCGGACGCTTTGAACCTGGGCCTGCTCGACCAGATCGCCGCATTGAAATGGCTCAAGGAGAACATCGCCGCATTCGGCGGGGATCCGGACAGGATTACCGCGATGGGGTTCGAATCGGGGGCATGCTCCATCAGCCTGCTCGCGGCCTGCGAACAGGCGAAGGGGCTGTTCCGGAAAGCGTTCATTTTTTTCGGCAGTCCCGAATCCGCGAACGAGACCCCGGATGCGTCCAGAGCCCTGGCAAAGGACCTCATGAAAGAGACTTCGACGACTACGATGGAGGAGCTGCTGCGGCTCCCGACGGAACAACTGAAGGAAGCCGCACAAAAACTCTGGCAGAACATAACCGCACCGACCTGCGATGGAAAGCTGATCCCCGGGGACGTGTACGAGGCCTATCGGAGCGGAGCTGTCTCGTGCGGCGAATTCATCTTCGGGATCCCGAGCAACGAAAGGCAGATCTACAAGTCGTTTATCGGCGCAAAAAAATACGAGGAGTTCATTCTCGGAATAACGGATGAAATCATATCCTATCTTGACGCCGATACCGCAAATGCCGTAAACGCCTACATCAGGGAACAGATGGCAGGGATGCCGGAAGTCGAAGCAAAAGCGAAGTTTTTCGAGCAATGGACAGCCTTGTGCATTTATTACGGGGCAAAAGAATTGTCGGCAGGCGGAAACAAAGTGCATCTGCTTTTCTGGAATCGCAAACCCCTGCTCAAGAACCTCGGGGCGGGCACGATCGATGTGGCGGCATCTTTTTTGGGGAATCTTGATGGATCGCTGATGTACGGAAATGTGATGAATTTCGATTTGTCCGGCATGCTTCAGCTGTTTCTGAAGAAATTCGTCAGCGGTGACAGGATGCAGCTCTACAAAAACGAGATCAGAGGGGTCAAAGCCTTTGAGTGGAACCGTTTCCCCCAGGCCCTTATCGTTTCGGACAAGGAAGTTTATTGCGGGCCTGTCGAAGACATGCTGACGGAGATCGAATGCCTGCTGGACTTTATGCGGCAGCATCAGGGACAATGCGGCAAAGAGAACACCCGCTTGCCGGACGAAACAAGCCCTTCCGGCCATAAACGAAAAGAAGCCGGCGGAAAACGATCGGGAGACTGAGGTCCCGACATGACCATCAGGCTGAGATACGGAAACACCAATACCTTCCTTGTGGCGGGCAAAAGCGGGTATTTGCTGGTCGACACGGATTATGCGGGGACGCTGCCGGCTTTTTACAAGGCGTTGAATGCGGCCGGAGTCCAGGCGAAGGACATTTCCTTCGTCCTTGCCACGCATTACCACCCGGACCAAATGGGCCTGGTTCCCGACCTGATGAAGCTGGGCGTCAGGCTTCTCCTGATGGATACGCAGATAAACGATGTTCATGATTCAGATCCGATCTTCGCCCGCGAAAGGCATCTGCGTTTTCTTCCCATCGAAGAATCGGAAGCCCAGGTCGTCAGCTGCGGCGAGAGCCGGGCTTTTCTGGCGGGCCTCGGGATAGCCGGGGAAATCATCTCCACGCCCGGCCACAGCAGGGACAGCGTTTCGCTCATCCTGGATGACGGGGATTGCATTGTCGGGGACCTGGAGCCGATGGAATACCTTTCCGCATATCAGGAGCCCCCTGCATCGAAGAAAGACTGGGATGCCGTCCTGAGCTTCTGCCCGAAGCGCATCCTGTACTCGCATGGGAACGAAAAGACGATGAAAGGATAGTTCCCCGCCAGGATTTCGAGGCGGTCGAACGTCCCATTGCATGAATGCTCCCGCAGGGGAAGAACAGTTGCGAGCAGGCACAACAAGCTCAAGACGGAAGAAATCTCTAAAATTGTTTCTTTCCCGGCTTGACAAATGATCCGCATGGGTGTATCTTTCCCTGACGAAACACGAAAGGCTTTCCTTTTTGTGCTTGTCGTTCGAAACGGATACAGTTTTTTTGCCAAGTAAACAGGTGGTATCTTCAGATTCATCGAAGACAACCTTTCCCCGAAAGGAGAAACAGCTATGAGCAAAAAAGAGTTAGTCCAGACGGCGAAACAGCTTGTCGCCTCGCCTTCCTGCTGCCCGGAGCTCAAGGCCGTCACCCAGAGATGGCTTGACGCCGTTGGGACCGCGGAAGAAAAGGAAGACGCACACGCTCTGGTTCAGGAACTGATGGAGGACGTCAACACGCTTGACCACACCATCCGGTTTTTCGAATCGGAACAAGCCGTTCAGATGTTCGGCGCCGAACAGGCCGGCGCAATGGCGGCGCACGCTCGCGAGATGCAGGCATCCGGAGCGAAATGGTGTGATTGTCCCGCATGCACCGCAGGAGTGATCCTTTGGAAAAACGCTGAATCTCTGTTCGCGTAAGAATGCAAAACGGCTTTGGGTTGCGTCCATGCTCATCGCTCTGATGGGCAGGATTTGTTTTATTTCATGGGCTTCCCCCCCGTCCGAGCCGGAGGAAATCCGGAAAAGGATTCTCTTCCGGCTTGCGAATGACAGCAACGTTCCGAAAAAAGCAGTATTTTTTTTGGTGGGAGGGCTTGATTTTTTGTTGTGTGGCGGTTATATTGCTTTCGGATTTAGAACAACAAAAACAATTTTGTTTGCTTTTACCCTCACCCGACAAAGG
>Ga0265298_10011861_pt1 | contig 10148 bp, 9 predicted proteins | sample AusTroGonzalo_MG_3_FD_193486 | JGI IMG/M metagenome (GOLD analysis project Ga0265298, IMG submission 193486) | Bovine rumen microbial communities from tropical cattle in Woodstock, Queensland, Australia - Gonzalo_01 | ecosystem: Host-associated > Mammals > Digestive system > Stomach > Rumen ... | reverse complement strand
TTTCACACATTCAGTAAATCATCTGATGGTCAGAATCGAGGCGGTGGAAATTTCGAAACGCCTTTATATGGTGATCGATCTCGAGAGCGGCGCCATAAGCTACCTCAAAGACGTGCCGGAAGGCGGCTGGACGGACGAATACAAGACTACCAAGATGGTTCTGAGAAGGGTTAAGGCCGGTACCTTCACGATGGGCTCTCCGCAATATGAATCAGATTGGAGAAAAGATTATGAGATCCAGCATGAGGTCACGCTTACCAAGGACTTTTACATCGGCGTCTTCGAGACTACTCAGAAACAGTACAAAATGATCACAGGCAGCGATCCCTCGGGTTCTAAAGGCGACATGAGACCTGTTGAGACCGTTACCTTCAGCATGATCCGTGGAAAGGAAAAAGGCGCCGGCTGGCCGGCCAACAACGACGTGGACGAGGATTCCTTCTTCGGTAAGTTTCGCGCGAAAACAGGGAAGGCTTTCGACCTGCCCACGGAAGCCCAGTGGGAATATGCCTGCCGGGCCGGAACGCTCAAGGCTTGGAACAATAACACCGATGCCAGCAAAGAGGGCTATCAAGACGACAATTTGGACAAACTTGGCCGCTATAGTGAAAACGGTAAAGATGGGAAAGGCGGCTACAATGATCTTCACACCACGGTTGGTTCGTATCTGCCGAACTACTGGGGTCTCTACGACATGCACGGCAACGTTTGGGAGATGTGTCTGGACTGGTGGGGGGACCCCGGAAGCTATACCAGCGATCCGGTCACGGATCCGGTGGGCGCCGCTGAAGGGACCAGCCGCCATATGCGCGGCGGTTCACAAGCCAACATTGCGGGCGAATGCCGATCGGCGTCCCGAGCCGGCAACGGCCCGAATGATCGCTATGAATTCGTCGGTTTCCGCGTGGCTTTGACTGTGTCTGATGGCGATGATGACGACGACGATTATGATGATGGTCCGGCTTTTGCGGAAAAATACATGGTAGTCGACCTCGCCAGCGGAGAATCCAGTTATCTTGACGACAGGCCGGACGGCGGCTGGTCGGACGAATACAAGACCACGAAAATGGTCTTGAGAAAAGTCGAGGCCGGAAAGTTTACCATGGGCTCGCCGGAAGACGAGTTGGGAAGAGAAGCTGATGAATATCAGCATGAGGTCACGCTTACCAAGGACTTTTACGTTTCCGTTTTCCAAACCACCCAGAAGCAGTATGAAACGATCACAGGGAGCAATCCTTCGGAATATAAGGGCGACATGAGGCCGGTGGACAGCGTTTCTTACGATATGATCCGCGGAGCGGAAAAGGGCGCGGGCTGGCCGGCCAACGGCGACGTCGATGAGGATTCCTTCCTGGGCAAGCTGCGCGCGAAGACAAGCAAAGCCTTCGATCTTCCCACGGAAGCCCAGTGGGAGTTTGCCTGCAGAGCGGGCACGACTACCGCTCTCAACAACGGGAAGGATCTTACGAATGTTGATAAAGACGACAACTTGAACGAACTTGGCCGCTACAGTTTCAACCAGGGATCTGGCAAAGGCGGTTACAGCGAGGGACACACCGCGGTTGGTTTTTATATTCCGAACTCTTATGGCCTCTACGATATGCACGGCAACGTTCGGGAATGGTGCCTGGATTGGTTGGATGAAAACGCAAGCAGCGATCCGGCGACGGATCCGGCAGGAGCTGCCGAAGGTTCTAGACGTCTTCTTCGCGGCGGAGGCTTTGGTGACGCCTCCCGCGATTGCCGCTCGGCGGTCCGGGACTACCGCTCTCCGGAGGACCACCGCACATACAACGGCTTCCGCGTAGTTCTGGTCCCTTAAAACGAAGTGAAACGTTGAGCGCCTAAAAAGCGACCGGCCGTCATCGCGGCCGGTCGCTTTTTGTTAATTTATTTAAATTCTACCAATTTTAGTATATAAGTTGGCTTTTTTGAATTGTTTGTGTAAAATATACACATGATAAAGTCATTCAAAACAGATGAAACTGAGAAGATTTGGAACGAAATCGTCAGCACAAAATTTCCTTATGAAATTCAAAGAAGGGCATTGCAAAAACTGAGAATGTTAAACGCCGCTATTGTTATTGACGATTTGAGAGTTCCATTCAGTAATCATTTTGAAGCGCTGTCTGGAAAACGCAGAGGACAATATTCGATTCGCATCAACGATCAGTACAGAATTTGTTTCAGGTGGTTCAACAACAATTCTTTTGATGTTGAGATAACAGATTATCACAAATAAATATGAAAGGACATAACGGCTTTCTTGAGTACTCTTGATTTTACGTAGTACGTACTATATAATATTGGAAAAATTATGAGGAGATAAAGCGATGGCAAAATACATAAAACTTACGACTGTTGGCGAAATGTTGAAAGAGGAGTTTTTGGAACCGCTGGGGCTGACGCAGAATGCTTTGGCCAAAGCGATATTCGTGCCTCCAAACAGAATTCATCAGATCGTGAACAACCAGAGAAGAGTGACCGCTGACACTGACCTAAGGTTGACCAAGTATTTCGGTCTTTCCCAGGGCTTTTTCCTGAGATATCAGGAAGAATATGAACTCAGGATAGCAAAGCGTAAAATTTCAGCGGAAATCGCGAAGATAAAGCCAATCACCGCTGTGGTGTGATATCAGAAAGTCAGGACGGACTGGATGTCTGGAGAGTTCGTGAAGAGCATGGCCAGGCGGTCTATTCCGAGGGCGGTGCCGGCGGAAGGGGGGAAGGTCTTCATGGCTTCCAGGAAGGTATTGGGGAAGGGGTAGGGCTGCATGTTGTTCTGCGCCCTGCGTTGCTGCTCTAGTTCGATATTCTGGCGCTGCTTTTCCCAGTCGGCCAGTTCCGTGCAGCCGTTGGCCAGTTCCAGGCCGCCGATGTAAAGCTCGAAGCGCTGGCAGAAGTTTGGGTCGTTCGGGCAGGGGGCGGACATGGGGCAGTATTTCTTCGGGTAGTCGGAGAGGAAGGTCGGGGTCTGCCAGCCGAGGTTAGGCTCGATGAGTCTAGTCATTTCCTCGTCGAACTGGAAGTCGTCTTCGGGGGCTGGGTGGCCGGCGAATTTTTGGTAGGCCGCGTCTATGGTTACGTCTTCCCAGTTGGAGAAGAGGTCGATCTCTTTGTCGCCGCGCTCGATCGTTTGGGTGTTCAGGACTTCCGCGATGAAGCGGATGAGTTTTATGGTGTCTTCTTTGAGTTGGGTGTAGTCAGAGTGGGCGCGGTACCATTCCAGCATGGTGAATTCTTCCCGGTGGCGGGAGCCATGCTCGTTTTTGCGGAAGCATTTGGTGATCTGGAAGATCTTCTGGGCGCCCTGGGCCAGAAGCGGCTTCATGTAGACTTCAGGACTGGTGATGAGGAAGCCGGCTTCGGTCTTTATTGCTTCGATGTTGGCTTCCGGAAGAGGCTCAGGGGTGATGATGGGAGTCTCGACTTCCAGGAAGCCTTCCAGATGAAAAAAAGCGCGCGCCGCCCGGATTATTTCGGAGCGGCGCGCGAGAGTTGGATGACTGTTTCGCATTACTTGGTGGAAACGCGGGCCAGATACTCGCCGGTGCGGGTGTCGATCCTGATCACGTCGCCTTCGTTCACGAAGAGCGGGACCTTGATCTCGAGGCCGGTCTCCATGGTGGCGGGCTTCGTGGCGTTGGTGGCGGTGTCGCCCTTGACGCCCGGATCGGAACGCGAGACTTTCATCTCAACGAAGGAGGGGAGAGTGACGTCGATCACCATCTCGTTGTAGAGGGTGCCGTCCACTTCCATGTTCTCCATGAGGTAGTCTTTCTTGTCTTCCATCAGTTCGGCGTTCACGTTGTAGCTTTCGAAGGTCTCGGGATCCATGAAGACGTAGTTGGTGCCGTCGAAGTAGGAGTACTGGAGCTTCAGGTTGCTGACGTTGGCGGGCTGGAACTTGTCGTTGCTGCGGTAGGATTTGTCGATGGAGTAGCCCGTCAGCAGGTTTTTCATGCGGACGCGGTAGATGGCCTGGCCTTTGCCGGGCTTAGAGAACTCAAAGTCGGTGATGATGTAAGGTTCGCCCTCGAGTTCGATTTTGATGCCTTTTTTAAGATCGCTGGCTTCGTACATAAGTTTTCTTTCTTTCTTTTTGGTTAATTGATGCCGTAATTATAGCAGAAGGGCGTTTTAGGCGCAATATGTTCGGCACTTGCTCCTTAGGGGGAAATTGGTTATCATTTAGGGGATTGGACATATTTTTTTAATTTATCAGGAGAAAGCATGAAACCTACTCTTCTTATTCTGGCGGCCGGCATGGGCAGCCGTTACGGCGGTCTCAAGCAGATCGACTCTATGGGCCCCTCCGGCGAAGTTATCATGGACTATTCCATTTTCGACGCCATCAGAGCCAATTTCGGCAAGATCGTTTTCGTCATCAGGCATGACTTTGAGGAAGAATTCCGCGTCAAAGTCGGCAACAAATACGCGCACATGCTGCCGGTGGAATACGCCTTCCAGGATCTCAACGACATCCCGGCTGGCTTCAAGGTTCCCGAAGGCCGCGAGAAACCCTGGGGCACCAGCCACGCCATTCTGTCCGCCCGCGACGTCATCAAAGAGCCGTTCGCCATGGTGAACGCCGACGACTTCTACGGCGCTGAGTCCTACGAGATCGTGGGCAAATATCTTAGCGAGACCGACCCCAACACCAACGAATGGTGCATGTCCGGCTACAAGCTCTGCAACGTTCTCTCTGAATACGGCGGCGTGACGAGAGCCATCTGCCGCACCGACGAGAATGGTTACCTGACCAGGATCGAGGAAATGTTCAAGATCCAAAAAGACGGCGACCACTGCAAAGGCTGCAACAAGGCTGAAGAGTGGCGCGAGATCGGCCTGCAGGATCTTACTAGCATGAACTTCTTCGGCTTCACGCCGGGCATCTTCAAGCTTCTGGAAGAAGGATTTGTGACGTTCCTGGAAAAGGAAGGCACGGCCATGAAGTCCGAATACCTCATCCCGACTTCCGTCAACGATCTGATCGGCGCCGGCAAGGGACATCTGAAATGCCTGGCCACCAGCGGAAACTGGTTCGGCGTAACATATCCCGAGGACAAGCCCATCGTTCAAAAGAACATCCAGGCGCTCGTGGATGCCGGCAAGTATCCCACTCCGCTCTTTAAGTAAGCATAGCGTTTTGTGGGAAAAGGAAAAGCCGCGGTCACCCGCGGCTTTTTTTATTACTGGTGCGCCATCTAGGATTCGAACCTAGGACCCATTGATTAAGAGTCAATTGCTCTACCAGCTGAGCTAATGGCGCTTTGATTCAATTAAGTAGCGAAAAGTGTACTACAACCGTGCCTGAAAGTCAAGTAGGGCGGTGTTAGGGACGTTCAGCTTTTTGCTATAATAAACTATTACTCACCTAAAATTAGAAAAAGTATGTACTTCGGCAATTATTCCATTCTTTCCTCCCTCCCCGGGGAGAAGAAGATCTGGGAGAAGACGGGGGAAGTCCTGGAACTGCTTCCTACTCTTCCCCTGGGCAGGACGGATATTATTCCGGGCGTCATGTACGTCAACAAGGAGGAATATTCCAGCAAGGATCCGGCGCTTCTGCGCCCGGAGGTGCACCATCGTTTCATCGACGTGCAGACAGTTCTGCAGAATATGGAGCTCGTGCGCTGCTATCTGCCCAAAGACCTTGCCGTCGACACCCCTTACGACGAAGCGAAGGACTTGGGCTTCTACAAGGCCGGGGCGGTGGCCTGCCAGTCGGGGATACTCGATCCCGGGCACATCGCCGTCATTCCGCCTTATGAGGCGCACGCTTCCCAGATGTGGGTCTTCGAGGGCGAAACGCTGCCGATAGTCAAAGCGGTGATCAAGGTCGCCGTTAATTCCGTAATGGAAAACTGGGTGTAACTTTATGGAAAACGCAGTCAAGAAAATAGCTATCCTTACTTCCGGCGGCGACTGCCCCGGCATGAATCCCTGCATCAGGGCCGCCGTAAGGACGGCCGCGGCCAAAGGCCTTGAGATCTACGGCGTCCACGACGGCCTCCAGGGCCTCATAGACGACCGTTTCGAAAAACTGAAAGGCACTTTCGCCTCCGGCCTGTCGTCTCTGGGCGGAACGGTCCTCGGGACGGCCAGGAGCGCTGAGTTCATGACGCCCGAGGGCAGGGCCAAGGCGGCCGAGAACGTTAGGAAGCGCGGAATAGAGGCGCTCGTCATCATGGGCGGCGACGGCTCCTTCAGGGGAGGCTCCGCTTTGTGCCAGGAGCAGGGGATCCATTTCGCCGGGCTGCCCTGCACCATCGACAACGACATGTACGGCACCGACTATACGATAGGCTTCAACACGGCCCTGGACACGATCGTCGAGGCCGTGGACAAGGTGAGGGACACCGCCAGGTCGCACCACAGGCTCTTCTTCGTGGAGACCATGGGAAGGCACAGTGGCGCCTTGGCGGTCGCGGCCGCCGTGGCGACCGGCGCCGACGCGGTTTTGATCCCGGAGACAAAGACTGATCTTCCGGCCCTGTCGGAGAAGATCAAAAAATCTTTCGCCAGGGCGCACAAGAGTTTCATCGTCATCGTGGCGGAAGGCGACGAGGCCGGCAACGCCATCACGATCGAGAAGACTGTGAGAGAGCTTTCCGGCGTCGAGGGCAGAGTCTGCGTCTTGGGACATATCCAGAGAGGCGGTTCGCCCTGCGCTTTCGACAGGATACTTGCTTCTGTTTTAGGCTTCCGCGCGGTGGAAGCGCTCTGCGAAGGCAAGAAGAACATTTTCCTGGGCGTCCAGGAAGAGAAAGTCGCGATAACGCCCATCGAAGAGATCATAGGCAAGAAGAAACCTTTTAAGAAGAACTTCCTGGAAGTGGCAGACGTGCTCTGCACATAAAGAGGAAATTTGTACATGGCTGAAGGAAAACTTTACATCATAGGCGTGGGCCCGGGAGACCCTGAGCTCCTGACCATCAAAGCCTCGCGCTGCATGGAAGTGTGCGATGTTTTGTACCACGACGCTTCCATTACGGAAGAGATACTCTGCTTCGCCCCGGAAGGGACGGAAAAGATCTCGCTTTCCGACGAGAGCGACGGCGAGACCATCTCCGCCGAGGCCGTCAAAGCGATGATAGATTCCGCAAAGGCCGGCAAGAACGTCGGCGTGCTCTTGGAAGGCGACCCGTTCATTTTCGGGACCGGCGCGGAAGTGGCGAGGAAAGCGGTGGCGGCCGGCTTAAAATTCGAGCTGGTGCCCGGTATCACGTCCGCTTCGGCCGCGGCCGTCTACGCCGGCATTCCCTTGACTTACAGGGGCTACGCCTCGACTCTGGCTTTCGCCATAGGGCATTCCAGCCTGAACAGGCGCTACACCGACATTGACTGGCCGAGAGTCGCCATAGGCATGCAGACTCTGGTTTTCTTCATCAACGAAGAGTCGCTCGCCATGGTCATCGAGAAGCTTCTCGCCAACGGGCGCGACCCGAGGACGCCGGCGGCCATCGTTAGCTCCGGCACCAGGAAGGACCAGAGCACCATCGCCGGGACGCTAGGGGATCTGAGGGCCATGACCGAGGATGAGCGCGAGAGCGCCAAGATCCCGATGCCGGCCGTTTTGATCGTCGGCGACGTGGTAGGTTTGAGATCTGAATTGAAGTGGTTTGAATGAGATGACGGAAGGAAGCGAAAGCCAGCGGAAAATGACCAGGGCGGCCGGCGTGAACAGTTTCTTCACGACGCTGAGCCGCATTTTCGGCCTTGTCAGGGATATGCTGATGGCGAATTATTTCGGCACCGGTTTCTGCTGCTCCGCTTTCGTCACCGCCTTCACTCTCCCGAACCTTTTGAGGAGGCTCTTCGGCGAGGGCGCCCTCGCTTCCGTCTTCGTTCCGCAGTTCGCCCAGGTCATGCAGGAGAAGGGCAAGGAGGAAGCTTACAAGTGCGCGTCCCTTACTCTTTCCTGGCTGGCGGTCATCCTCACTTCCATCACGATCGTGGTGGCGGCCGTCGCCCTGGCGTCCGTGCCTTTCCTTGATTTTTCGCCGAAGTGGCGTTTGACGGCGCTCTTGATCGCCGTCATGATGCCGTACTGCATTTTCATCTGCCTGACGGCTCTCTGCGGCGCGATGCTCAATACCCTCGGGCATTTCAGCATGCCGGCTTTGGCTCCGGTTTTTCTTAACATCTGCATAATCACGACGGTCTGGATCGGCGCCTTCTTCTGCCAGAAGGGCTCGCAGGTCCATATCTTCTACGCCGCGCTGGGCGTGCTCTTGGGCGGCCTGGCGCAGTTGGCCCTGCAGATCCCGGAACTCTGGAAAAGGGGATACCGCTTCAAGTTTTCCATTCCCCTTGATCATCCCTTCGTCAAAAAGATCGTGACCGTCATGATGCCCGCCGTTCTCGGAACGGGCGTGGCGCAGATAAACATCATGGTGGACCGCTACCTCGCCAACTCCGTCAATGAGCGCGGCGCCGCGGTCCTCTACAACGCCGACCGCCTCGTGGAGTTCCCCCTGGGCATCTTCGGCGTGGCGCTCGCCGTGGCGGCGCTCCCGGTCTTAAGCTTCGCCCACGCCCAGGGCGACAAGGACCGCTTCAAAGACGCGCTGGGCTTTTCTTTGAGGCACTCCTCCTTCGTCATGATCCCCGCCATGTGCGGCCTCATGATCCTTGGAGAGCCGATCATTAGGCTGCTTTTGGAGCACGGCGAATTCACGGCGGAGAGCACCTCCTATACCGCCAAGGCTTTGTTCTACTACACGCTGGGCCTGCCCGGCTTCGCCATCGTCAAGATCCTGGTTCCGGCCTTCTACGCCGCCAAGGACACCAAGACGCCCGTCATCATCGGATTGGCCATGATGATATTGAACCTTACGCTGAACCTCATTCTGATGCACTTCATGGAGGAAAGAGGCCTGGCGTTGGCGACGGCCATCTCTACATACATCAACATCACGCTTCTTCTGATCTTCCTGAGAAAGAAGTGCGGCCCCTTGGGCCTCACCAACGTCACGCTCTCATTCGTCAAGACGATCTTCAGCAGCCTGCTGATGTCTTTGGCTATCATCGCCGCCCTGAAACTTCTGAGCGACCATCTGCCGCAGCAGGGGACCTTCTTAGCTAAGTTCCTTTTGGTCGTCATTCCGGTCATGACGGGACTTTTAGTCTACGCCGTCTCCGCGCTGATTCTTAAGCAGGACGAATGGAAGGAACTTTTCAAAGCCTACTTCAGAGGCGCGAAGAAACCGAGGCAAAAATCGAATAACAAATAACAATCAACATAAAAGTAAATTATGACACGCTTCACTTCCCTAACCATTGCCATAATTTTGGCCGCCCTTGTTTCGCATGCCGAAACCGAAAGCCCGATCTTCAACTATGAAAGACCGAGCAACCAGGATCTCCTCAACATTAAGTGCGATCTGGAAACTTATCCCGACGCCGACACAGTCATTATGTTCCTGCATGAAGGCAGCCAGTACCAGGAAGACGGCACTGGCATCAGTGTCTCCGACGAATGCATCAAAGTCTTGACGGAGCCCGGCAAGCGCGACAGCCTCGTCGCCAGCTTAAGCTACAACGCGGCCTACGGCACCTCTTACTTCGTGAGAGTGACCATCATCAAGCCGGACGGCAGGGAAGTGCCCATAGACGTCACGAAATCCGAGACCATGATTGACACCAGCCAGATGAGCTCCAACATCTACGACCCGGCCTCCAAGATCGTGCAGTTAAGCCTGCCCGGCCTGGAAGTGGGGGACATCTACAGGGTGGAGTCCATCGACGTCATCAGCAAGGCCAGGATGAAGGACGCCTGGTCCGGCGGCTTCGTCGGCGAATTCATGTCTCCTCTCTTAAAGGAGACCATCGAAGTCTACGCCCCGAAGGCGAAACCGTTGGCTTACGTAACCAAGCGCTTTGAGATACCCGGCACCATAGTGGAGAAGAAAGAGGAAACTGAAGACACGATCCACTACAGCTGGGAAGTCAGCAACGTTCCCCAGATCTTCCCGGAACCCGCCATGGCGCCCTTCTACGTCGCCTGCCAGCGCTACTATTTCGGCACCATCCCGAGCTGGGAAGAGATCTCCAAGTGGTACATTGATCTTTGCGAACCGAGAATGGCCGCGACAACTCCCGAGATGGAGACGCTCGCCAAAGAGCTGACGGAAGGCAAAGAG
>Ga0265298_10011860_pt1 | contig 10148 bp, 9 predicted proteins | sample AusTroGonzalo_MG_3_FD_193486 | JGI IMG/M metagenome (GOLD analysis project Ga0265298, IMG submission 193486) | Bovine rumen microbial communities from tropical cattle in Woodstock, Queensland, Australia - Gonzalo_01 | ecosystem: Host-associated > Mammals > Digestive system > Stomach > Rumen ... | reverse complement strand
ATCACCACCACGTTGCCGTTCATCGATACCGATGCCGACGCATTCACATCGGGCAGCCACGCCGAGCGAGCCGCCTCCATTCCTTTTCGAGCAAATTCTACGCTTATCTTCTCCTGCTGAAGAGTCTTGCTGTTGCTTTCCACAAGTTGAAACAATTCGTCAACTGTCATCCTGTGCTCCGTCTGGGCCTTCACCGCCTTCCCGGCGGTTACAACCATTAAGAGCACCATTGCTGTTCTTAATGTCATTCAACAAAATAAAAAAGTGACGGGGAACACACCCCTTTTCTCAAAATCGGCTGCAAAGGTACGAATTATTTCGATAAGTTGTGACTTTGAGCATGTCAATAATTAAGGAATATTAACTGTTTGTGGGAGGCGTAAAGGCAAATTGATAACCGAAATACCATAGGCATTTATTATCTATGATACCCTATAAGATAGACTGTATGATACGTTTGAATTCTATGATATTATGGGAGCTGAGACTTAAAAAAACGTAAATAGATAACCAAAATTTGTTCAGATGGAAAAGAAAAAGGAGTTGCGATTTCTCGTAACTCCTTGATTCTTAAGGCGCTTCAGGATGGGCTTGAACCAACGACCCCCTGATTAACAGTCAGGTGCTCTAACCAACTGAGCTACTGAAGCAGGTGCGTCTCATTTCTGATTTGCGGGTGCAAAGGTAAGGAGTTTTTTTGAAACGTGCAAACTTTTTGGCGAAAAATTTCATGGGAGACGTTTTTTTTGTGTAATTTTGATTAAAAACGAAAGTAGTCCTGCTTGAAAAAGCTCAAAAACTTTGGCTTTTTACTCGCTTATTCGTACCTTTGCAGCCATAAATTTGTAATATGAAGATGAAAAGAAGTGTTTTTCTATTGATAGCTTCCTTCTTGATGTCATTGTCTGTACTGGCTCAGGACGTGAAGAACCATAATATGGAGGTGGCAAAGAACTTGGAGATTTTCAATGCTCTTTACCGGAATCTCGACATGATGTACGTTGACACGCTTGACGCCAACAAGGTTGTTACGGCTGGTATCGATGCCATGCTGGCCTCGTTGGACCGCTATACGGAGTATTATCCTGAGTCTCGGCAAAAGGAACTGAAGCAGATGCTGACAGGCAAGTATGCCGGTATCGGGGCGTTGGTTCGTTACCATCAGAAGGACAAGCGTGTGGTTATTGACGAACCGTACGAAGGTATGCCTTCGTCGGAGGTGGGTCTAAAGAAAGGTGACGTGGTCTTACAGATAGACGACTCTGTGATGACTGGCCAGAATACCAATTATGTGAGCAGCCGTCTTCGTGGCGAACCTGGGACGACGTTTGTGCTGAAGGTGTTGCGCCCCTCGACGGGTAAGACGATGGATTTCAAGATTACCCGCAAGAGCATTAAGATGCCTGAGATTACATGGTACGGCATGCTTGGCGACAGCGTGGGCTATATCAATCTGAACACCTTTACCGGTGAGCCTGCCAAGCCAATGCGACTGGCTTTCCTGGACTTGAAGAAGCAGGGCGCAAAGAAACTGATTCTGGACCTGCGCAGTAATGGCGGCGGTTCGCTGTCAGAGTGTGTCGACATTCTGAGTATGTGGTTGCCGAAAGGCCAGAAGATAGTAGAGACCAAAGGCAAGCTGAAGCGTGCCAATTCGGAATACAAGACCCGCTTAGAGCCTATTGACACAGTGATGCCGTTAGTGGTACTGGTGAACCAGGAGACGGCGTCGGCCAGCGAGATTACCAGCGGAGCACTCCAAGACCTGAAGCGTGGAGTAATAATAGGTACGCGAACTTATGGCAAAGGTTTGGTACAGGTGCCTAACGTCGACCTCCCGCACAATGCCAATCTGAAGCTGACCACCTCGCGATACTATCTGCCCAGTGGCCGTGGCATTGACATGAAGGATGGCCTGAAACCGGATATTGAGATAAAGCCCGACACGATGGCGAACATTACCGCCTATCTGGACCGTCTGGACTCCACCGAGGTGTTGTTTGACTATGTGGTGGATTACATTGCCAAGCATCCTACGATAGCTCCCGCCACGGATTTCCACCTGACTGACAGCGAGTATGCTGACTTCTGCAAGCGTGTTGTGGATGCCGGTTTCAAGTATGACCAGTTGAGCAAGAAGCAGTATGAGGAGCTGGTGCGCCTGGCCAAGTTTGAGGGGTATTACGATGATGCCCGTGCTGAGTTTGATGCGTTAAAAGCCAAGATAGACCATCACGACGTGGCCCGTGAGCTGGAACGTCGCCGCACCGAAATCCAACAGCTGATAGAGCAGGACATCGTGTCGGCCTACTACTTCCAGGGCGGACAACTACAGGTGGCACTCCGAAACGACAAAGTGCTAAAAGAAGCCCGCCGCATTTTGTCCACTGAGGGCGAATACGGCAGGATTCTAAGCGGCGAAAAGACAGAATAGTTCTTTTCGGAATTTCTTTTTGGGATCTCGTTATGACGTTATAACGTGATAACGATTCTATGGGACGAGAATCTTCGTCAGCTCCTTCATTCCTTCGCTGGCACCTTTCTGAATCTGGGTCACGTTGGCTCCAGCACTGATGGGGCTTGGGTCGATGAGATAGACAGGAACCCCCGGTCGTACATAGTGGATGAGTCCTGCGGCAGGATAGACATTCAGCGACGTGCCGATGATGATGAAGATGTCGGCAGTCTGTGCCTCCTCTGCGGCTACCGTGATGTTGGGCACCGCCTCGCCGAAGAACACGATGAACGGCCTGAGCAATGAGCCATCACCAGCCTTCGTGCCCGGCGTCACCTCACAGTTGTCGGGTGTCAGCAGTTGCTGATATCGCGGGTCGTCAGGATTGTTACTGGAACATACTTTCATCAGTTCGCCGTGAAGATGGATGACTTTCGACGAGCCAGCCATTTCGTGCAGGTTATCGACATTCTGCGTCACTACCGTCACGTCGTAGTGCTTCTCCAATTCTGCCACCAGCTTGTGACCTTCGTTGGGCTTGACGTTCCAGCACTTCTTACGCAGCATGTTATAGAAGTTCGTCACCAAGGTTGGGTCGGCCAGCCAGCCCTCGTGGGTAGCTACCTGCTGTACGGGATACTCTTCCCACAGTCCATCGGCATCGCGGAAAGTCTTCAGTCCACTCTCCACCGACATGCCGGCACCAGTTAAAACTACAATCTTTTTCATAAGCTACAGATGTTAATCTTGTGCAAAGATACACATTTACTTTGAACTTTAAACTTTGAACTTTAAACTTTTTGATATGCAAAGCGTTAAATAACTCTAATAAGTCATCATAAATCCCAAATCTCAAATCTCAAATCTCAAAGTTTTTAGTACCTTTGCAGCCGATTTTGAGAGAACAATACATTATTATATATAGAAAGCATGAATAAAGTAAGCTATGCATTAGGGCTTGGCATTGGTCAGCAACTGGCTCAGATGGGAGCCTCAGAACTCAACATTGATGACTTTGCCCAGGCTATCAAGGATGTGTTGGCTGGCAACGAGCTGAAGGTTTCACACCGCGATGCTCAAAAGATTGTCCAGGAGTTTTTCGCTGCTCAGGAAGAGAAGATCAATAAGCAGCGTGCAGAAGCTGGCAAAGCACATAAGGAAGCTGGTGAGAAGTATCTGGCTGAGAATGCCAAGAAGGCTGACGTCGTGACCCTGCCCAGCGGTCTGCAATATCAGGTGCTGAAGGAAGGTAACGGCAAGAAGCCCTCTGCCAAGGACAGCGTGAAGTGCCATTACGAAGGTTTCCTCATCGACGGCACCGTGTTCGACTCCAGCGTACAGCGTGGCGAGCCCGCTGTGTTTGGACTCCAGCAGGTTATTGCTGGTTGGACGGAAGGTCTGCAGCTGATGCAGGAGGGCGCCAAGTACCGCTTCTTCATTCCCTATCGTCTGGCATACGGTGAGGGTGGTGCCGGCAGTTCTATTCCTCCCTTTGCAGCACTCATCTTCGACGTGGAACTCATTCAGGTCATGTAGAGATTAAAGATTAAAAGTTAAATATTAAATTATCATTCAATTATTCAAATGAAAAAGTTCACTTTCGCTGCTATGGCAGCACTTTCAGCCATCATGATTATTTCGTGTGGCAATGGCACTCCGACGGCAAACCTGAAGAGTGATGTAGACACCATCAGCTATGCCATTGGTATGGCTCAGACTCAGGGTCTGAAGGACTATCTCGTAGGTCGTCTGGGTGTTGACACTATGTATATGGACGACTTTATCAAGGGTCTGAACGAAGGCGCTAACGCTGGTGACGACAAGAAGAAGGCCGCTTACTATGCAGGTATCCAGATTGGTCAGCAGGTAAGCAACCAGATGATCAAGGGCATCAACCACGAGCTCTTCGGTAGCGACTCTACCAAGACCATCTCTCTGAAGAACTTCATGGCAGGTTTCGTTAGCGGTACTACCGGTAAGGGTGGTCTGATGACTGTTGACTCTGCTGCTCAGCTTGCTCAGGCCATGATGAAGACCATCAAGGCTAAGACTTTGGAGACTGAGTTCGGCCCCAACAAGAAGGCTGGTGAGGACTTCCTGAAGGCTAATGCCAAGAAGGAGGGTGTGAAGACTCTGCCCTGTGGTGTCCAGTACAAGGTCATCAAGGAAGGTAAGGGTGCCATTCCTACCGACACCTCTATGGTTAAGGTCAACTACGAAGGTAAGACTCTCGAAGGCAAGGTATTCGACAGCTCATACGAGCGCAACCAGCCTGCTGAGTTCCGTGTAAATCAGGTTATCAAGGGTTGGACTGAGGCTCTTTGCCGCATGCCTGCCGGTTCTGAGTGGGAAGTTTACATTCCTCAGGATCTCGCTTACGGTGAGCGCCAGCAGGGCGAGGACATCAAGCCCTTCTCTATGCTGATCTTCAAGATTGAACTGCTCGAAGTAGATAAGAAAAAGTAATGGAGCTGCGAGAGCAATGTCAAAACGCGTTTTGACATTGCCGAGTCGCGACATTATTCAATCAAAGATTGAAGTAATGCAGGAAACTCGACAGAACAAAATAGCGCGTCTGCTTCAGAAGGAACTGAGTGTTATCTTTCAGGAGCAGACGCGCTCCTTACATGGAGTGATGGTCAGTGTCACCAGAGTAAAGGTGAGTCCTGACCTTAGCATCTGCACGGCGTACCTCAGCATTTTCCCATCAGAGAAGGGTGAGGAACTGATGCAGAACATCACCAGAAACGAAAAGCAGATACGCTATGAGCTGGGCACTCGTGTCCGCTATCAGCTGCGTATCATTCCTGAGCTACGTTTCTTCATCGACGATTCTTTGGACTACATCGAACGCATCGATGAGTTGCTGAAAAAGTAAAAAGGTATAAAAGTAAAAAGGTAAAAAAGAAAAAACCTTGAACTTTCCGTTCTACATTGCTCGGCGTTATCTCTTCAGTAAGAAGTCGACTCACGCCATCAATATCATCAGCGCCATCTCCGTTGTGGGGGTGGCTGTGGCTACTATGGCCTTAGTGGTGACGCTGAGCGTGTTCAATGGCTTTCACGACATGGTGGCTTCGCTCTTCACACAGATGGACCCCCAGATCAAGGTGACACCGGCTAAAGGTAAGACGGCTCCTGCCGACGACCCCATCCTCACCCAGATACGCCAGTTGCCGGAGGTAGATGTGGCTACTGAGTGTCTTGAAGACCAAGCCCTCGCCGTCTATGGCGACCGTCAGCTCATGGTCAAGTTGAAAGGTGTTGGCGACAACTTCGACTCCCTCACCCATATCCGTGAGATTCTGCAAGGCGACGGCACTTACGAACTGCATGCTGCCGATATGAGTTACGGCATTCCCGGCTTAGGCGTGGCCTACCTCTTAGGTCTCGGCTATACCTACGACCAGCCCTTACACATTTTCGCTCCCCGTCGTGAAGGCCAGATCAGCCTGACCGATGCTGAAGAGGGCTTTGTTTCCGACCAGCTCTACTCCCCTGGCGTCGTCTTTAGCATGAAACAAGGCAAATACGACAAGAACTATATCCTTACCTCCATTTATTTCACCCGTCAACTGTTTGCACAGGACGGTATGCTGTCGTCACTGGAACTGCGTCTGAAGAGCGGCAGCAATTTCGACCGCGTCAAGGAACACATCCAGCAAATAGCCGGTGAAAAGTACTTGGTACGCGACCGCTACGAACAGCAGGACGATACTTTCCGCATTATGAAGGTCGAGAAACTCATTGCCTACATCTTCCTCACCTTCATCCTCATCATAGCCTGCTTCAACATCATCGGCTCGTTGTCCATGCTCATTATCGAAAAGCGCGACGATGTAGGCACGCTGCGTAACCTTGGCGCCTCGCGGAGTCAGATAACCCGCATCTTCCTGTTCGAGGGTCGTATGATTAGTGCCATCGGTGCCGCCATCGGCATTGCCCTCGGACTACTGCTCTGCTGGCTACAACAGCAGTATGGCCTCGTTCGTCTTGGCACCAGCGAGGGGTCGTTCATCGTCGACGCTTATCCTGTCAGCGTCCATCCGATGGACATCATATTGATTTTCGTAACTGTTTTGGCAGTGGGATTTGTCAGCGTATGGTATCCTGTACGCTACTTCTCACGCTATCTCTAAAAATCTTTAGCGTGTAGCTTCCAGCACGAGGCGCGCTATGTCTGTTGCCTGTTCGTCGGTCAGTTCATAGAACAACGGCAGTCGTACCAGACAGTCGCCGTAGTGGTCACAGTTCACCAACGGCTCGCCGTGGAACTGGTCCTTGTAATAATCGCTGCTATGCAATGGCAGATAGTGGAAAGTGGTTTGTACGCCATGTTCCTTAAGCCAACCCATCAGCCTTGTGCGGTAGTCGAGTGACGGACAAACCAAGTAGTACATGTGACCGTTGTTGGTGGCGTAGTCAGGCAAAGAAGGCAGTTGAATCTCTGCCAGCACATGACCACGCAGGATGTTATCGTAGATTTCCCAGATGCGGCAACGACGCTGCTGGATGTCGTCCAATGCTTCGAGCTGGGCCCAGAGGAAGGCGGCATTGAACTCAGAGGGGAGGAACGACGAGCCGATATCGCACCAGCCATATTTGTTCACCATGCCGCGATAGAACTCAGCACGGTTGGTACCCTTCTCCCAGATGATTTCCGAACGGCGCACGAAGCGTTCGTCGTTGACCACCAGCATGCCTCCCTCGCCGCTGCTGATGTTCTTCGTCTCATGGAACGAGAAAGCAGCCAAGTGGCCTATACTGCCCAGGGGACGTCCTTTATAGAAAGAGTCTATGCTGTGTGCGGCATCCTCGACGACCAAGAGGTGATGCTCATCGGCCAGTGCCATGATAGCGTCCATGTCGCAAGCCACACCGGCATAGTGTACGACCACAATCACCTTGGTTCGTGGCGTGATATGCGGACGGATGGTATCAACGGTCACATTGGGATTATCGGCACCGCTGTCGGCAAACACCACGCTGGCTCCCTCACGAAGGAAGGCAATGGCACTCGAGACAAAGGTATATGATGGTACGATGACTTCGTCGCCTGGTTTCAGTTCGCAAAGCATGGCGCACATCTCCAGGGCATCAGTGCCTGACGTACAAAGCAGACACTTCCTGAACCCATATCGCTGTTCAAAGAAGTGGTGACAGCGTTTGGTGAAGTCGCCGTTGCCAGACATGGTCATCGAGTGACAAACCTCGTCCATATACTGCAGCTCGCGACCAGTACTATAGGGTTTATTGAAGGGTACCATCAAAATAATTATGAATTGTGAATTATAAAATTTGGCTTTTCACTCGCTTATTCGTATCTTTGCAGCATGATACAGAAAGATACAGCTTACGAAATTGTGCGTTTCGGCATTGTCGGCGTTGTGTCGACGGCCTTGCACTATGCCATCTACTGGGTGCTACAGCACTGGATAGAGGTGAACATTGCCTACACCGTGGGCTATGTGCTGAGTTTTCTGGTCAACTACTGGCTGTCGGCCCACTTCACTTTCCACAGGTCAGCGTCCGTCAAAAACGGCATGGGATTCAGTGGTGCCCACCTGGTAAACTATTGCCTACACATTGTTCTGCTGAACCTTTTCCTGTGGTTTGGACTAAGCAACGAGGTGGCTCCTCTGGCAGTCTATGCCATTGCCATCCCCGTCAACTTCATCCTTGTCCGCTTCGTGTTCAAGCACACGTGACTTGGCATATTCCTGAGCGAAGCGAATCTAATCTTAAATGTTTAATCTTTAATCTTCAAAGTTTTCTGCAATCTTGGCAGCAATCTCCTTGAATTCCTCTTCCGAGAGTTTCATCTTCTCACGACGGAAGTCGGCATCAGCTTCGCTCTGCATGGGGATGAGGTGGATGTGGGCATGGGCCACTTCCAGGCCGAGCACTACCTGTGCTACTTTCTTGCAAGGGAAAGCTTTCTTGATGGCTATGGCCACGCGCTTGGCAAACTGCTGATAACGTGCCAACTCGTCGTCATCCATGTCGAAGAAGTAGTCTACTTCGCGGCGGGGAATCACCAGTGTGTGACCCTTCACCAGCGGATTGATGTCAAGGAAAGCGTAGAACTCGTCGTTCTCGGCGCACTTGTAGCTGGGAATTTCTCCAGCGGCAATCTTTGAGAAAATATCCATAGTTTCTTTGATTTTAATAATTTCGTAATAACGAGATAACGTAATAACGTAAAAAAGAGACCAGCGTTAAATGTGATAACGGTGGATTATGCAATTGAAATGCTCTCGATGCGCAGTTTGATGGTGCCGCGTGGAATCTTGATTTCAGCCTCCTCGCCCACCTTCTTGCCAAGCAGCCCCTGGGCAATTGGGGTCTTGATGCTGATCTTTCCAGCACGTAGGTCAGCCTCGTTCTCACTGACGATGGTGTAGCTCATCTTCGTGTTCGTGGTGAGATTGGTCATCTCCACCTTCGTCAGAATCTGTACGGAGTCTGTACTCAGGCGAGAAGTGTCAACAATCTTGGCCTCCGCGATGGTGGCTTTCAGCTTGTTGATCTTGTCTTCCAAATGAGCCTGTGCCTCTTTAGCGGCATCGTACTCGCTGTTCTCACTCAGGTCGCCCTTCTCTCTGGCCTCGGCAATGGCTGCCGATGCTTTCGGACGTTCTACCGCTTCTAAGCGGTGCAGTTCGGCTAACAGTTTATCGTAGCCTTCTTGAGACATGTATGCCATAGTTTTTTACGATTTACTAATTGATGATATACTGTTTTGTTTGTAGTTATTTCTATTCTTCAACGCTTCAACTATTCTCTGTTTGACGTAGTAAAAAGAAAGAATCCCGACTCGTCTCATGTCGGAATCCCTACTTTCTACCTATGTCATTATCGGTTGCAAAGATAGGAAATAAAAAGTAAACGACCAAATTTTCGGCAAAAAACTTTAATTTTTAGTTGATTTATGTCAAGAAAGTGTTTTGTGGACACCACTTTTAACACCGTTTTTCTTGCATTTTTCCTAAAATGCCGTATCTTTGCAAAGTGTTTTTCATAGTATTAGATTTAAGGTTAACAAAGGTTCGGGGTTCAGCGGAGCCCCTTTTTTTGTGTATTCTTCGTAAACCTTAGTCTGTAATCAGATTCTCACCCGTCATGTCGGCAGGCTGCTCCAGACCCATGATATGCAGGATGGAGGGAGCCACGTCGGCCAGACGACCGTCCTTCACTGTAGCCGAGTTGTTGTTGGTTACATAGATGAAGGGCACGGGGTTCAGCGAGTGAGCAGTGTTCGGCGTACCATCGGGATTGATAGCGTTGTCGGCATTACCGTGGTCGGCAATGATGATAGCCTCATAGTCATTAGCCTTGGCAGCTTCGATGACGGCCTCCACGCAGTGGTCGACAGCCCATACGGCCTTGGCGATGGCATTGTAGATGCCGGTATGACCTACCATATCACCATTGGCAAAGTTGACGACGATGAAGTCGTACTTCTGCGTATTGATAGCCTCCACCAGCTTGTCCTTCACCTCGTAGGCACTCATCTCAGGCTTCAGGTCGTAGGTAGCCACTTTCGGAGAGGGAACCAGAATACGGTCCTCGCCATCGTAAGGAGCCTCGCGACCACCATTAAAGAAGAAGGTGACGTGAGCATACTTCTCCGTCTCAGCGGTGTGCAGCTGCTTCTTGCCCTGCTTCGACAGGTATTCGCCCAGCGTGTCCT
>Ga0265298_10011859_pt1 | contig 10149 bp, 9 predicted proteins | sample AusTroGonzalo_MG_3_FD_193486 | JGI IMG/M metagenome (GOLD analysis project Ga0265298, IMG submission 193486) | Bovine rumen microbial communities from tropical cattle in Woodstock, Queensland, Australia - Gonzalo_01 | ecosystem: Host-associated > Mammals > Digestive system > Stomach > Rumen ... | reverse complement strand
TGAGTGCCACAACCATATAATTCCGAATATCGCAGCAAAAGATAATTGAAAACCGGCGTGCATAACATAGAATGGGTTTATTGCGACAATAATTATAAATGCCAATGATGCCATTCGCAGTGATATCGCACTTCGTCCCAATATAAATGCCGCCATAATTAATGTCGTCATTATAAAGGCGCGCAGCGTCGAAACGGATGCGCCGGATATCAAAACATATATGATAAGTCCAAACCACGAACACATAAGCGCAGGAATTCGTGCAGGGATGCGCCGAACGATATGTGGACAACATCTGAATATTAAATAAAATATTATGAACAGCCAGCCAGCAACCAATGTCATATGATAACCGCTTATTGACCAAATATGCGCGACACCGTTCGTGGTCCATATTTCACGATGTTGATTAGGCAGAGCATGTTTATAACCTAAAACAAGTGAATCAACAAGGAAAGAATTTGCCGTGGTTTTTATATGGTTTCGAATGTTGTATACGCCAGATTCTGGCGTATAGGTCATTTTTATATCGTTTATATATCCTGTCGCCCCAAGATTATCAAAATATGCCCATCGTGCAAAATCGAAACCGTTCGGTATATCGGCGGGCTTTGGTTTGAATAATCCACCAGTTCCGGATATTTTGTCGCCCAGATTAAAAATATTGTTTGATTTTGTTGATACGCGAATATTGCCAAAATCATTTGTTTTTAAATAGATGCGAACTTTATCGGGCGTGTAATCAATATTTGTTATTGTGCCAGATATTTCAATACCATGTGTATCATGTGGAATTGTATGTGGATTCTTGATGTGGGTGTATATCCCGGCGTATCCAAAACCAATCGCAAAAAAAGAAACCAGAGCAATAATTGGGATTTTTCGTGTCAATATTGCACACAATGTTCCGATAATAAAAACAGTAACTATTGTTACAAGACTGGGTTCGGAAAATAAAGAGAAATACAACGCGACCCCAAATGCCAAAAATATTGGCACCCCCAGGAACATACTTTGTGCTTTTAACCAATCGCGCATTTTTTTGTTATTTACCAAATATAAAATCTTGTTTTGTCGTTAAATCGATGATTGCATCAATGTCGTCATTATCAGATGTATGTTGTCGACGTGTGAAACCGCATGCCGTACATTTGTGCGTTATTACAAACGTATCGCCATCGGGTTCTGCGGATATCGGTTCCATCAGACCGCCACAATTTGACGCCCGGTCGCCAGGATTATTGTCAACGTGCCGTGACCACAGGCATTTCGGGCAATGATTTGTATATCCATTACCAAAAACCGCTGTGCCACAATGAGCACAGGTAAAATTTTCTACGTTTTTGGTAAATTTTTTCATCGTTTTTTATCAAATTCCCAATGCATTACGATACATTTGGGTCAATTCATCGGTTTCGTCTAGTTCATCGGGGTCCATTTTACGCAACCGTATCATCTGGCGAATATATTTCGGATCATATCCAGCCGATTTAGCCTCGGAATAAATTTCCTTGATATCAGCGGCGATTGCCGCGGAATCTTCGTTTAATTTTTCAATTCTTTCAATAATGCCAAGTAATTGTTGGTTGTCAAAAGATCCATGGTTTGCGTTTTTCATATTTGTTTTCCCCTTGTTTAAATCCTCTTTTTATGATATACCATAAATCATAAAAATCAACAAAAACCCGAGAGATTGTAAATTATGCCAAGATTTACCAAAATTACCGCCTCTGTCGGCCCCAGCAGTGAAAGCGAACGTGTATTGTGCGAAATGATAAACGCCGGTGTAAATGTATGTCGTATAAATTTTAGTCATGATAGTTGCAATATACAGGGACACAAAATAGATTTAATACGCAAGGTATCAAATGATATCGGGGTGCCGGTTGCGGTAATGGTTGATTTACAAGGTCCCAAACATCGTATTGGAAATTTTGCAACCGAAGAAAAATATCCCTTGATTGTCGGACAAGATTTTATATTCGATTCGAATCCGGCACCAGGCGATTCGTCGCGTGTGAATTTGCCTGATGATGATGTGTTGCAATCGCTGGGGGTTGGGGAACGTATTTTATTAAATGATGGAAAAATCGAAATGCAGGTAACCAGTGTCGCCGATGGGATTGTGCATGCACGTGTTGTGCGTGGGTCAGAGATTTGGTCGCGGCGCGGGTTTAACTTGCCTGATACAGATGTTACAACATCGGTATTGACCGAAAAAGATATGGCGGATTTAGATTACGCGATTACAAAAAATCCGGACTTTGTTGCGGTATCGTTTGTGCAACGGCCCGAAGATATTGCCACAGTGCGTGATTTTATAACTGCGCGCACAGCAAATCCGATAAAAATAATCGCAAAGATAGAACGTAAAAATGCTGTAGAAAGAATTTCAGAAATAGCCATGGCCGCCGATGGTATTATGATTGCACGTGGCGATTTGGCAGTAGAGTTACCGTATGAACAGGTTCCTGCGATATCTCGCCATATAATTCGTGAGTGTCGTCGTCTAAATCGTCCAGTCATAATGGCAACCCAGATGTTAAGTTCCATGGTGGAAAACGAATTTCCGACACGTGCAGAAATTAGCGATGTTGCGAATGCCGCCTATTTGCGGACCGATTCGACGATGACATCCGAAGAAACCACAATTGGCGCGCACCCGATAATCGTTATTGAAACAATGGAAAAAATCTTGTCGGCATCGGATACCGATGCAGCGCAATATCCGTATGATTGGGTTCGGTCCGAAAATTCAGATGAAAATGATTGGTCGCGTTCGATATCGTCAATGGCGTTTTTAAATCATGCGAATGCAATAATTGTCTTTGCGCGCGATTCGGATGGTGTGACCCAGATATCGTGTCGTCGTCCAGATATACAAATTATCGCGGTGTGCGATGAACAAATTATTGCGAACCAGCTGTGCTTGTTGCGCGGTGTTGTCCCACTCTATACGCCGGATTTATTCGCACAGCGCGACTTCGTTGCAATCGCCAAACTGTGCAATATAAAGCCTGGTAAGGTTGTTATTGTTGATGGTGATAATGTCAGTTTGTGTGATTTGGATTAAAATTATTTACCGATTGGTGGAAAGCAATCGCCACCATCGGTTGGACAGCATCCAACAACCGAATCACCCAGTGGGGTTAATTCTTCCCCTGGACAGCAACCATTTATATCTGGGCTTGCATTATCGGCACACACCATTTCGCTTTCACCTGTTTCGTTGTGGATGATAATGTACGTTGTAACAAATGCTGTTATAATCATTGTGATTATGCATGCGATTATAATTTTGTATACGGTTTTCATGTTTGCCCCTATTTTTTATTCTGAAATTTCTACCGAATCGATATATGTACGGCTGACATTTTCCAGTGGAACTGGCTGATAATCTTCGGCAGTTATAGAAAAATCGTTATTATCGTTTGGTGCCAATGTCACTGATGGCATATCGGATGTTTGCACATTATTTGTGTAATTGACCCCATATGTTTTGGCGCGGTATTTCGACCGAAACCGTTCGGGAATGTTGATGTAATTCATTGGATTTACCCCCGATGACGATAATGGTACCGCAGAAATCGGTGATGTGTAATTTAGTGATGATTTATAAATCGGTGTGGCAAAACTTGTTTGCGGATTTTTAACAATTTCGGTCGTGCCATCACCATTCAGGCGAACAATCTGTAATGCACGTTCGTTTGTTCCGTTGGATCGTAATCTGAAAAGTCCGTTTGTGCCAACATAACCACTGGGGTTCATTATATATGCTACAGTATCGCGATTTCCGTATAATGCGCCGATGGCTAACAGCGTTGCATCATATCCAATCGCCGCCATGCGGTTTGCGTCTGTGCCTGTTGCGTTTTTATAGATTTCAGAAAAATCGGTTGATATTTCAGGCATTGTTGCAAACATTCCGCCCATCATGGTTATGTCAGATGATATATTTGTGTTTTCCCAAAGTGGCGTTCCATAGAATGCCACATCGCGAACACCTACGCCGTAATAGCGTAAGAATGACGCCATGGATTTTGTGTCGTCACTGTTCCCCATGAATAAAATGGAATCGTATGGCAAATCACCAAGCGTATCGGTACGTTTAATTTTTTCCAATTGCTTTGAAATAGATGAACGTTCCCCATACGATAAATTTTCATGATTTAATATTGCAGATAAAATTTCCTTGGCACGTGTGTTTGCGGCGTTTCGTGCCGTATACATCGATGCCGCCATTGCCGCAGACTTGATTGATTCGGTATCGTGTTCGTTATAATAGAATATACCAGAATTTGTAACATTATATGAATCGGCAATCGTATATGCGGCGCCCGCCATAGTACGACCGGACATCGTATCAGGTGCAATAACTATGAAATTTTTTGCGCCATCGGATTGCATAGATTGGATTGTTGTTTCGGTTGTGTTTGTTGGTATCAATGCCATGCTGATTACGCCATTTCCAACAGCAGATACATCTGATGTAAATGCCAATGCCGGTATGTTTGATGGTTTTATTTCACGTAATATTTTTGCATTTTCGGCAAACACAGGCCCAATGATTACTGATGGATTGTTGGTTAATGCCGATTGTATTGTTTCGTCGATATTTCCGCTTCCTGTGTCATAAAACGTTATGTTTAAGCCCTTTGGAGCGAATCGCATCGCGGCCATTTCAACAGCCGTGCGAATCGTTTTACCAATTTGGGCATTTGGTCCCGATGTTGGTAATAACGCCACGATGTTTTTATCGTTGTCCGAAGAACCGTACATATCTATTGCGAACGTTCCATACTGTAATACCGCCGGGGTTGATACCGGTTCATCATCGTATTCGGAATGCCATTTCGATTGGTGTACGCCACCGCCACAACCCGCAAGTATTGCGGATATAAAGGCAAATTGAAAAAAACGTGTTATAATATGCATTGAAAAATCCATTTTATTCTGTATCATTCTACTACAAAGGATTCAGAAATGCAAACAGGGCTTTATATTGTTGGTACACCAATCGGCAATTTGGCGGATATGTCGCCGCGTGCCATAGATGTGTTGAAAAATGTTGATTTAATTGCTGCTGAAGATACGCGTGTATTCGGTAAAATTGCATCGCATTTTGATATAAAAACGCGTCGGGTATCGTGTCATGAACATAATGAACGTGAAGTTATTGGTGATTTGATAGAAAAAATTCGTAATGGCGCGGCGGTTGCGGTCGTGTCTGATGCCGGAATGCCGGCAATCAGTGATCCAGGATTTCGTATCGTTCGTGCGGCGCGTGATGCGGGTGTGCCGGTTTTTGTTGTCCCGGGGCCAACCGCAGTTATATCGGCATTGGTGTTAAGTGGCTTTCCAACCGATCGTTTTACATTCTGTGGGTTCGTGGATGAGAAAAAATTACGTGAAGACAATCGTATTCGTCATACTATTGTTTATTATGAAAGTCCGAATCGTATTAAAAGTACGGTGGCGGCAATTGCACGTGTTATGCCCGAACGAAAAATCGCGATTGTGCGTGAAATTACTAAAATTCACGAAGAAACTATTGTTGGGTATCCCGCAGATTTAATGAATATTGATGCCCCACGTGGTGAAATCGTATTGGTTGTTGCGCCGGCGCCCGAACATAAAATGTCTGATGATGAGATTGCCGAAATCGTCAATGATGTTGTTGAAAAATCAACCAAGGGTGCAGCAGCAGATTTGGCTAAACGTACAGGAATTTCAAAAAAAGAAGCATATAAAAGATTACTAAACAGGGGTGATGATAAATGATTAAATTTGTTGGTGGTTTTGAAAATGTTTCTGATTTACCGAATACTCGTTTCCCCGAATATGCATTTGCCGGGCGCAGTAATGTTGGAAAATCTTCGTTGATAAATGCAATTTTGGGTGCGAATGTGGCCCGAACGTCTAATACGCCTGGTCGAACCCAAACATTAAATATGTTTAATATTGATGATAAATTTTCGATTGTTGATTTGCCGGGTTATGGATACGCGCGCGTGTCTAAAACCGAATCGAATCGCTGGCTGATAAGATTCCAGGAATATATCATGACGCGTGGACAATTGCGTCGGTTGTTTATATTGATAGATTCACGAATCGGACCAAAAGATTCCGATTTGGATTTAATACATTTCTGTGATTGTAATGGGATTGCGTATCAAATTATTTATACTAAAAAAGATAAACGTGTACGTATTGATTCACAAACAGAAATAGATTCGTGCGCGCATCCAGCGATGGTTGGTGATATAGTATTCACATCGGCAGAAAAAAAATACGGTATCGATATATTAAGGGCAATCATTGGCATCAAATAAAAATATTTTTTATGTTTCAAATCCAGCCAGAATACTTGATGGTTTGTGGCACGTTATTTCAAAATCAAATCTGGATTTGTCAAAGATTTTAATTTTTTTACCGAATCGGCGTGCGATTCGCGGTGTTGAAAAAATGATAGCGAATCGTATGGGGGGGGCAGCGATTTTACCACGACTGGTCCCATTGGGAGAGGGTGTCGAAGATATTTTAGATGAAGAAAATATCGGTACCGTGTCGGAACAAGAACGTGTGGTTGCACTGTCTTATTTAATTTCCGGATTACCAAATGTGCGAAATATCTCGGCGGCGATTCCGATTGCGCGGACATTAGTTACTATGCAAGATTATTTGGACAACAGCGGTGTAAAAATCTCTGATATAGATTGGGATTCGTTAATTGATGAAAAGTATGCGCGACATTTTCGTGATAAAGCGAAATTTTTAAATTTATTGTCACATGTAAATGATGATATATTTAATGGACGACAGACCGAGGTTCAAAGGCGGAATTCTGACGTATACGCGTGGTGTGATTATGTAAAAAATATGCCGACTGATGATTCGTTGGTAATTGTTTGTGGTTCAACGGCCAGTGTTCCTGTAACACGTGATTTGATGTCGGTTGTTGCCGGTTTGCCAAATGGTCGTATAATTTTATCTGGCAAGATTTCCGGCGTATACGATGATTTTGAATTGGATACAAATCCGTATAATTCGGAATATAAATTCTTGTGCGGTATTGGTGTTTCGCCAGATGATATATGCGAGTTAGATGTCGGACAATCGCATATAGATTTTATGAATCGCGCTTTTTCCAACGTATACAGTGGTTGTCCGGAATATGATTTATCAAATTGTCATTTAGTCGAAACAAATCGCGAAGCCGAAGAAGCGGCAGTTGTTGCCGAAATTTCTGCACGCGCAATTGCAAATAATAAAACAGTCCTTGTAATAACCCCAGATGCGGCCGGAAACCAGAGGTTGATGTCCGAGTTTTTGCGTCGCGATATTGTTGCAGATTTTTCTGGCGGAACTTTGGGTACGTCGACGTGTGCTGGTCGGGCTATATTAAATTTATTTGATGATTGGATTGATTCAGATAAGAATGTTTTTGATGTGATATATGTAAAAAATAAATTCAATTTGTTTGATACTGTCGCCGAAATTGTTGATAGTTTTTATAACGATTTTGCACCGGCGTTTGATATTGATGATAATGTATCTGGGCAGGTATGGACCCAGATAAAAAATTTATCTGATTGTTTGAATGCGCAAAATATCCATGTTAGTCTTGCGGATGCGCGTGCATTGATTGCCGATTCGTTGTCGGCGATTCGTGTACGACCACCAATGAACGATTCTGCACCAATTACGGTCCTGGGAACTATTGAATCCCGTATGCAGACAGCCGATGTAGTTATATTGATGGGGTTAAATGATGGAATGTTTCCGGCGACTGGTTATGAAAATCCATGGTTGCCACGACGAATTGCAAATGAAATCGGATTGCCATCACCGAATCATAAGGTATCTTTGATGGCGTTGGATTTTATGAATTTGTCGTGTGGCAAAGAAGTTTATTGGACACGCAGTTTGTCGTCGGGTGGTGTTCAAACCCAAGAGTCGCGCTTTTTATCACGTGTGATTGTTGCACATGGAAATTTTGATAGGTCGATTGGAATTGATGTTTTGAATGTCGTACGTGCACGTGATAGTGTTGTCGAACACAAACTTGATTATTCTGATCCGGTACCACCAGCGGATTGGTCTGATGTTTATGTTACCGAATTAGAATTGTTAATACATAATCCATATGCATTTTATGTGCGGCATATATTGCGCCTGAATGTGCGGGATGATTATTGGGTGGGGCCAGATGCACGTGATTTTGGCAATCTTGTTCATAATGTATTGGAAAATGCGCCGATTGGCTGCGATTCGGAATATCTGATTCGTGAAATGGATAATGCGGCACGAACACTGTTGCAAAAAAATAATTTGATATTTAATTTCTGGCATCGTCGATTTGTCGAAATTGGTCCACTAGCGGCAAAAATGTTAGAACAAACACCTGATGCCGTAACCGAGGTATCCGGTGTCATAGATATTGCAGGACGTAATGTGCGTGCGCGTGCCGACAGAATTTGGGATGGTGGGGTATTAGATATAAAAACTGGTTCGGCACCATCAAAATCACAGTTGGAAAGTGGAAATATGCCACAGTTACCATTAGAAGCATTAATGTTGAAAAATGGCGGTTTTTCGCTGTATACAACAAGTAAAAGTGATACGCCAATTATGCGATTTCTGCAATTAAAGTTGGGCGATGCGCGTATAATTGAATATGATTCCGAAACAACGTCTGCAATGATTCATGCGGCGGTTAATCGTGTAACAGAGTTGTTTAATATGTATTCGGTTGGGGGCGCAGGGTACAAATATCTGCGAACAAGTGACCAGAAGTATAAAAATTTTGATGATTTTGCACGTGCAGATGAACGCGACTAGTTCAATTTTAACATTAAACCGCAATGGTCTGTTGGTTTTTCGGTCGTGCGTGGTGCAGTGTCAATTTCGCATGCAGTAATATTTTTTGCCGCGGTTTTATTGGCCAAGAAATAATCCAGACGTAATCCTTGGCGATTTCCAACGGTGTCACGTCCGCGATATCCATACCATGTGTAATCATTTTTATCGGGATGAAATTTGCGCCATACATCAATCCATCCCTCATTAATCCATTGTTGCATTATTGCGCGCGCATCGGGTGCAGATATGCTGGACCCGATGTAATTCTTTGGATTCCAGATATCGCGATCTTCGATAGCCACATTAAAATCCCCCCCGATAATAACCGTTTCATCCGAATCGATATATTGTTTTATATAGTCGGTAAACGCCCGCATCCATTCCAGTTTGTATGGAAATTTTGGTGAATCAACAGATTCACCGTTTGGCATGTATACGTTGATAATTCTGATGTGCCCATCAATGACGGTTTCCAGAAATCGTGCGTTTGTATCGGAATAGTTTGGCATACCGCGTACGGTATCTTCGATAGAAAATTTAGAAAATGTTGCAACACCATTCCAACTTTTCTGGCCAAATACCTTGATGTTATAACCATATTCTTCGAAGATATTGTGTGGAAAAGCCGCGTTTTCGACCTTTAATTCCTGAACCAGGATAGTATCATATTCCCCGGATTTTAAAATATCGATAAACGCACTTGCGTGTGCACGGATAGAATTTATATTTACGGTCAGTATTTTCATATTTGCAATATTTCCTTTTATGGATATAATACTTATTAAGTTTGATAAACACAACAAGGATTTTTAACAATGAATATGTTTCAATTTTTGCAGGCAACTGTTGAAAAATGGCCAGATAACTTATATCTGGTTCGTGAAAATGTCACTTTTGCAGGTTTTATGGATTTGGTACAACGTCGGGCGGCGACCTTGTATGATAATGGGGTCAGGGCCGGTGACGTTGTTGGTGTTTTGTCGCATAATATACCGGTGTTTCCGATTACATTGTTCGCAATATGGTATTTGGGTGGAACGGTGTTACTGTTGGATACGAACCTGACACCGTTTGAATATGATAATATGACCCAGATAACCAACTGTAAATATGTGTGTGCTGAAAAGTCTTTTTTCTATAAAACGGAACAGTTTCAATTTATTGACATAACGACGCCAGATGGTGATATAAATCCAAAATTAAAACCGGCAAAATTAAAAGATAGCGATGTCGCGACGCTTTCATTTACGTCTGGATCAACTGGTACACCAAAGGTTGTGCCGTTGA
>Ga0265298_10011856_pt1 | contig 10151 bp, 9 predicted proteins | sample AusTroGonzalo_MG_3_FD_193486 | JGI IMG/M metagenome (GOLD analysis project Ga0265298, IMG submission 193486) | Bovine rumen microbial communities from tropical cattle in Woodstock, Queensland, Australia - Gonzalo_01 | ecosystem: Host-associated > Mammals > Digestive system > Stomach > Rumen ... | reverse complement strand
TTTTATGGGGACAAAGATAGTAATAATTTTTGACAAAAACAAGCCAAATGTGAAAAAGAGAACAATTTTTGTGGTTTTTGAGACTTGCACATTTCAAAAAAAAGTAGTACCTTTGCACCGTCAAATGAAAACCTGTTTGATGCATAGTATCGCTATTGCCGTTTTGTGCTTGCTGTGTGCCTGCTCATCTTTTACAAATAAAAGTGCGGAGGGATATTACCGGCAGGGGCGGGCACTTCGCGAAGCAGATGACCCTGTAGGAGCAATGAAAGCTTTTATAGCTGCTACACGTGTGCACTCGAATGAATATACTTACAAAGGGCGCGCCTATAGCAATATGGCGACAATGTGCCGCATATGCGAGCGTCACGAACAGGCATATTCGCTTTATGTGCTTTCCGCAGGACAGTTCGCCTTGGCAGAGGACAGCCTCGCCTACGCCTACGCACTGAATAACATGGCATGGGAGCAGGCCGTAATGGGATGTAAAGAATTGGCGGTGACGCTGGCTGATTCAGCAGAATATATCTGTCCCGATGAAGCGGTTCGTGTCAAAACGACAGAAAGCCGCGCTGCCGCCTGTCTGTATGCAGGTCAATATGATTCTGTGCTCTATTATACACAGAAAATCCCGATCAAATCGGTATATTTTGATATGCTTCGTGCACAATCCTATACCTTTATAGGACTATGCGACTCTGCGTTATATTATGCATGTAACGTGATAGCGCAGACGGATAACGGACGTTACCTGGATGATCTGTATTATATCCTCACCCATTGCGACAGCACCGCCACAGCGGATGATATCCGTGCCTTAGCTGCAGCACGGACGGATATACAATGCACGTTGGAGCGAAACAGAACCGATTGGATACAGGCTGCATGGCTGGCACAAGAGGCATACAGTTCACCGGACAAGTCGATGAATCGGGCAAAAACTGTTTTATTATGTTCAATCAGCTTGCTAGTGCTGGGACTTGGCATATACTATGGCTTGTTGTTACGCAAAAGCCGGCAAGTTGCCAGAGCGCAATCTGCGTTACTTGCGGACAGGGAGAACGAACTGGAACTGCAGTGCAAGGCGCTGCGCAGAAGCAACCGATTACGCACAGAACTGCAATGGTACGACTATGAGCAATTCTGCATCACATGCAATAGCCGGCTGTCAGGCATAGCGGACAAACTGAAGGAAAGAGGCTTTGCGGAACGGGAAATGCGCATCAGCATATTGGTAATGATAGGACTCTCGTATGCTGAGATAGCAGATATTCTATATCGCGCAGAAAGCGGAATAGGAAAAGATAAATATGTAATAGCCAAGCGATTGGGCGTGCGTGCCAAGGATCTCCAAGCCACCTTGCGCGCCATTGCTTGCTCGAATTGAATGCGTAAGGTATGCTTCATAGGATTGCTGTTGTACGGTGCCTTCATCTGGGCATCGGACAATACCATTGCCATTCCGCTTCAGATATCATATATGTCATATATGCCGCAGGATAGTCCTACCGGTAGCACTCCAGACCCGACTGACCCCAATCAGTTCAGAGCGTCATTGACGGGAAATATCCTGCATATAGAGACACAGAAGGAGAGCGTTTCGTATGTGGTTGTCCAGGAGACACAAAGCGACAGACAAGGGGAAGATTATTTCTATAGCCTCTGCTACGGTACAGTGGACTGCACCATCACCCATCCGGGTATCTATACCATATATATCGGGTATTGGAAAACCGATTTCATCGGAAAAATAACCGTTTACTCGATGGATAAATATGCCTTCAACGGACAAGGTATTCAACTTGGCAAACGCTCCTACAATGAGAGACCGGGGGACTGTTTCTTTATACAATTACGCACCTCTTTGGGTATAACAACCGCTAAAATATGTCAACTACCATGAGAAAGTATCGGCTATTCATATCCATCACCATGTGTTGTGTCTGTATGCTGTGCGGCTCCGGATGCAGCTCTAAAGAAGCATTTGTGGACGACGGATCCAATAGTTTCGTTATTACCAATGGCGCACCGCGTCTGGTGATAAGCGGTTCGGTCACAAACCCGGACGGACACGCAATTCAGGGTATTCATGTTGCCGTTTATGGTGTGCGTGACGAACAGGAAACGGATGCCCTGACTTATAATTATGCTATTTCCGATTCGGCAGGAAAATACACCATCATTCGTTACCGGGGCAGGGAACTGCCGGCGGAAGTGACTGTGGTCGCCAAGGATTTAGTAGGTGTATACGAAGAACAATGGGTTTTCTCAACCATTCAATACGATTCCGTCTATACCAAATACAATACTAAAGAACCTTTCAATGGTTTCGCAACCGCCGATTTCATACTGGAAGAGCGAAAAAACTGAATTTTCTTCACTTTTTTCATAAAAAATTTTGTCAATTGAAAAAAAAGCAGTACCTTTGCACGCTTTTTCGGGTAAAAAGCACGTTAACTTTATTAACAATAAAAACTAAAGTCTAAATGGCAACAAAGATTCGTTTGGCTCGTCATGGTCACAAAGACTACGCTTTCTACCATATCGTAGTAGCAGACAGCCGCTCGCCGCGTGACGGCAAAATTATCGAACGTATCGGTTCGTTCAACCCCAACACCAATCCTGCAGCAGTAATCCTCAATTTTGAGCGTGCATTGTATTGGGTAGGTGTAGGAGCACAACCGACTGACACCGTACGTACCATCCTCTCCAACGAGGGCGTACTGCTGATGAAGCACCTTAACGGTGGTGTCGCAAAAGGCGCATTTAGTGCTGAAGAGGCTCAGAAGCGTTTCGACGCTTGGAAGGCTCAAAAAGATGCTAAGAATGGTAAAATCAGCGAAGCTGAGACTGCAAAGAAAGTAGCTGCTGCAAAGGCTCTCCACGCACAGGAGGTAGAGACCAACAAGGCAAAAGCTGCTGCTATCGCAGAGAAACGTGCTGCCGCTGCTGCTGAGTTGGCTGCTGCCGCTCAGGAGGCTGCTCAGGAAGCTGCTGCCGCAGAGGCAGAGGCTAATGGCGAAGCTCCCGCAGAAGAGGCTGAAGCATAAAAAGCCTATACTTTTTAGCAAAAATGAAGTCCGAAACGTAAGTTTTGGGCTTTTTTTTATACAAAAAGAAGAATTTTTTGCATATATGCAAAATTTGTTGTACCTTTGTGGACTTTTTAGTAATGGAACATGCAACGATGCCGAAAGTAAGTGTCATAGTACCAAATTATAATCATGCCCCGTATCTGAAGGAGCGTTTGGACAGTATCCTTGCGCAAGATTATACGGATTACGAACTGATTGTTTTGGATGATGCCTCTACGGACGATAGCATGACTGTTCTTGACACATATGCCGGTTGCCCCAGGCTCCGGACCGTCATGGTTAATGAGACCAATTCGGGAAATACCTTCCTTCAATGGCAGAAGGGAATAAGGGCGGCTACAGGCGATTACATATGGATAGCAGAGAGCGACGATGTGGCGGAACCAACCTTGCTTTCACATCTGGTTCACGCCCTGCAAAGTACGAATGCCGTGCTCGCTTTTGCGCAAAGTCGCTGCATTGACGAGCAAGGAAATTCTCTTCCACGGCGCATATCGGCTCCGTTTACACACTCCTTTGATATGGACGGACACTTGTATGTCAGCCGTTTTTTATTGGGAGAGAATACGATTTGCAATGCCAGTGCCGTACTCTTCCGTCGCGAGGCGGCTATAAGCATGGATATGATGCAAGTGGCGCAGTTCCGCGTAAGCGGTGACCGGCTGTTCTGGATACAGATGGCATTGCAGGGACGTGTCGCATTTGTTGCACAACCGCTTAACCGCTTCCGCCAGCATACACAGAAAATTTCTATCGCAGCGGCAGGAAAAGGGATAAATTGCGTCCAGGATCATCAGATATACCGGTTAATCCGTCCGCGTCTGCACTTGACAAACTGTCAGCAACGCATGATCTGCGGTTATCATTGGCAGGCGATGCGCATGCCTTGGGTGACTAAGGAAGGCTTGCAGAGCGCGATGGAGGAATGGCGACAGGAGCCGCTCTTCGGACTGGCGTCTTGGTTAATCTATAAAACTTATCGGGCATCGGTAAGAATGAAAGGGACATGTTCTATCTGATTTGTTTTGGCATATTATTTCTCTTAGCCGTCCTGAATATTCAGATGCACGACAAACTCAGCAACCAGATGCTGGGAGGAATCGCTGCACTGCTGCTCATAGGCATCGCCGGTTTGCGTTATGAGACAGGAGGTGATTGGGATGTTTATGCCATGCTTTTTGACTCTTTCCCTTCATTCAGCCGGCTTGTCGGACGCCCTGCGGAATTTGCGCAACTGGAAGTGGAAGAGGGTTTTGCTTTGCTGTGCGCATTGGTCAAATCACTCGGGGGCACTGTGCAACATCTGTTCTTTGTTGTGACTGCTGTCAATATTATGCTGATTGTCTGCGCCTTGCCTAAATACACAAAATATCCCGTGGTCGCGTTGCTTTGCTATTACGGCATCCTGTATTTTCAGCTTGAGATGATTTATATTCGTCAGGCAACCGCTGTGGCTTTGTGTTTTTTTGCACTCCAATATATCGAGCCGCGTAAAATAATTCGCTACATGGCGGTTATCCTGCTGGCATGCACGTTCCATCGCGTGGCTGTTCTGATGATTCCGCTGTATTTCTTCCTGGATCGGAAACTGCCCGTATGGCTCTACCTCACGGTTATCGGCGCCGGCGCAGCACTGATGGCTGCCGGAGTACCGTGGATACAGAAAATCTTCCTTACAGTTGCCTCTTTGCTGGGGGAGAACTATGAACAAAAAGCAGAGTTATATACCGAGAATGCGCTCTTTGCCGTCAACCGTGGTATCAGTATCGGTTTTGTGCTTAATCTCGCTATTCTGATTGTGGTCATGTTCTTCAAACGCAAAATAGACGAACTGCCAAACGGCACCATCATGCTCAATATGTTTGCTTTGAGTTTGATTCTGTATTACTACTGCTTTGAATTAGTGGAAGTCAGCAACCGTGTCCGTCTTTTCTTTAATATCGGTATCATTGCGTTGCTGCCAATGGTGTTGACGGTAATGCCGCTGTTTTTGGAGCGTTTGGCTGGACTGCTGATAATCAGCATGTATTGTTTTAGTTTTTCGCGATTTATCTTCTTGGAGCAACCCCAGGCAGCTGCTTATAATCCCTATCAGAACTATATTGAATACAAGATTCATCCGCGTCCAAGTTCGGGTAAACAGCGGTTGGAACAAAGCAAACAGTTTTTTCAGAAAGAACGCCGGTGAGTCACATCCTTTTCATATCACATGCCCGTGGTCTTCACGGCGCGGAATCCGTAATGGTGCAGGCTCTCAAAGCCTGTGTCTCGCATGGCGCACTCGTGACGATGGTTGTCCCGTCCATCGCGCCGGATGAAGGACTGGCAGAAACTCTGAATGATATACCGGGTGTTTCGTTATTGGCTCTACCCTACCGCGCTGCGGGGGTAAATATACTTCGTACCATTCTGGTGGGTGTGTATAACCTGCCTGCTCTGATGCGTCTGAAGCGATATGTCCGGCGCGAAAAAGTGGACTGCATCTATTCCAATACATACGTCACTATACTCGGATCCGCCTTGGCACGCATGACCGGAGTGCGGCATATTTGGCACTGGCACGAACCGGTGGATGCACAGTATGGATGGCATGCTTCACTGACCGGACTGTACCGATGCCTCGCGAAACGGGCGGATACTGTCATCTGCATATCCCGCAGCCAACAGACTGAATGGGAGCAGACCTTGGGGGTCTCGCTTCATAACGCACAAATCATATACAATCCCATAAAGCCGCTTCCTTCGGTTTTATCGGACTTACTCGTTCCCCACGAAGGGGTTCGCATCGGTTTTATCGGGCATTTTGAGAAACGTAAGAATATCCCGTTACTGGTGCATGTCTTTGAGCAGTTGCATGCACAGCATCCGGACACCTCCCTATGGCTTTGTGGCGCGACAAACGAACAGGACCGCACTAACATAGAGCATCTTACATCTTTGCGCGAACCGGTGCTTACCGTCCTGCCGCAGACACCCGATGTAGCCTCCTTCTATCGGCAGATAGATATCCTCGTGCTCCCTTCCTGGCGCGAAACGATGCCGCTTGTGGTGCTGGAAGCCATGCAGGCGGGCGTATGCGTCCTGCAAACCGGAAAGTCTGGAATGAAAGAATTGGTGGAAGACGGCAAGGAGAGCCTTTTCTTCCCGCCTGACCAACCGGACACATTGCTACAACTGCTCGAACGCTGTATGGATTCCATGCAACGCCGGCAACTGGCGTTGGCAGGACAAGAGAAAGCCATGCTGTTAATAAAAAATCAATCATTTGACCGACAAATACGAAACCTATTATGCGTATCATAGCCTATTATCTGCCGCAGTTCCATGCCATACCGGAGAATGACCAATGGTGGGAGAAAGATTTCACCGAATGGGTCAGTGTGCGCGGAGCAATGCCGCTGTTCCCCGGTCATAGACAACCGGTCGAACCGGGAGAACTGGGTTATTACAACCTGCTGGACGCCGACGTTCGGGAGCGGCAGGCACAACTGGCGCGCAAAGCGGGAATAGAAGGTTTCTGCTACTGGCATTACTGGTTCGCTGGCAGGCAGTTATTGGAAAAACCGCTGCAGGAAGTAGTGCTGTCCGGCAAACCCGACTACCCATTCTGTATCGGTTGGGCGAATGAAAGTTGGAAAGCAAAGACATGGCTCAATCAGCAGTCATCACCGGACCGCCTTCTTATCGAGCAGACCTACCCTGACGGGGATGATGCGGCACACTTTACCGCCATACTGCCTATACTGCGGGACAGAAGGTATATTCAAGTGGACGGCAAACCGCTCCTGATGGTCTATCGCCCGCTGGATCTGCCGGACGGAAAAGCATGGACACAACGATGGCAGAGTATGGCTAAAGAAGCCGGTTTCAACGGACTTTTTCTGCTCGGGCACACTCTCACCTCAAGCGAAACGGAAAAGATTTTAAAATTGGGCTTTGACGCTGTCAATATAGTTCCGTTAGGAGATGTGAAGCGGAGTGTGGGACTGGCGCTCCGACACCTGCCTTCATTCATCCGCTACCTGCGCGGACATGCGCCGCTCGTCTATGAATATGAGCAGGCAGTAAAAAGGTTTTCCGGTGCTGCCATGCATCGCGAAGAAGTCGTGCCTACCATTCTGCCTAATTGGGACCATACGCCGCGCAGCAAGACAAGGGGTTTTCTCTTGAATTGTTCCACTCCGCAAGCCTTCCGCCAACATGTGGAAGCAGTCAAAAAGATAGTGGACGGCAAGCATAACGACATCGTCATGCTCAAGTCCTGGAATGAATGGGGAGAAGGTAATTATATCGAACCGGATTCCCGATGGAATCGGCAATATTTGGAGGTTTTAGAGCAAATAACAAAACAATAATGCTATATATCAACGGTCGCTTTTTGAGCCAACGTATGACCGGTATCCAGCGGTTTGCGTATGAGATATGCTGCGCTTTGCAGCAGATAGGGGTGGATTTTGTACTGCTTTCGCCGGAAAATATCGCGAAGGACTACGCCATAGATAATCTGCCGGTTAAAATAATCGGCGGCAACGGTTCCCATTTTTGGGAACAGGTAACCCTGCCGCGCTACATGAAGCGGCATCATAACGGAGAGCTGCTGCTGAGTCTGAGCGGATTGAGTCCGTTATGCTACAAACATAATATTCTGACCATTCACGATATATCTTACCTGCTTCGTCCCCGTTCATATTCATGGGCGTATTGTCTCTACTATCAGTTCATGACCCCTTTGGCGGCAAAGCGGGCGAAGAAGATACTGACAGTCAGTCAGTTCTCCAAAGAAGAACTGGTCAAACACCTCGGGTTGAACGGGCAGACTGTCGCCGTGGTCTATAACGCAGTTCGCCCCAAAGTGCTCCTGCCACGCGAAGACAATAACCGCTATTTGCTGGCAGTCGGCAGTTTAGTGCCGCGGAAAAACATCAAACGCCTGCTTGAAGCATACTGCGGAATGAACAACCCGGATTTTGAACTATACATTGTAGGCGGCATGCATGCTATCTACGCAGATGCCGAACTGAGTGCATATGCTCACACCAAAGGAGTGCGTTTCCTCGGATATGTCAATGGTGTCGAATTGGATAAACTATATCGTAACGCAACGGCATACGTCAATCCGTCCATATACGAAGGGTTCGGTATTCCGCTGGTGGAAGCGATGGTGCAGGAATGCCCACCGGTGGTGTCTGACATTCCCGCATTCAGAGAAGTGTGCGGAGATGCCGCATTGTATTTCGACCCTTCGGATGTGCATGACATACAGGATAAGATACTTCGTATCATGCAGGATGAATCCTTACGGAGACGGTTGATTGCAGCCGGTTCGGAACAAGTCAAGCGGTTCAGTTGGGAACAATCGGCTCGCGCCGTCAAAGAGATAATCGGGCAATTATGAGTACAATACGCAAAATAGCTTTTGTGGGCAACAGCGCCCTCACGATGATGAACTTCCGTCTGGGGGTGATGAAAGAACTCGCGAAACAGTATGAGGTGGTCATGTTGACTCCTCAGGACTGCGAACTGACACCGCTGAGCGAAACGAAGATTCGTTTTGTGCCCATTGAGGTGGACTGCAAGGGGCGTAATCCCCTTCATGATCTTCGCCTGCTGGCTGAACTGAAAAAGATTTATGCGGAGGAAGCTTTCGATTTCATATTCCATTACACCATCAAACCTATCATTTATGGGTCAATAGCCGCTTCGTCACTGGGTATCAAGCATATAGATGTTATCACAGGACTGGGCTATACCTTCATCCGGCGCAACTGGCTCTTCTATCTCTCCTGCCGCTTGCATAAGTATGCCTTGCGGAATACAAGTGCCGTATGGTTCCTCAATCAGGATGACTGCGACTGTTTCGTCAAATGGCACCTGGTGTCCGCAGCCAAGACACACGTCATTCACGGAGAAGGAGTAAACACCGATTATTTCCACGCCACGCGCGAACCGGAACAGCCGTTCATCTTCCTGCATTGCGGACGTATGCTGCGCAGCAAGGGCGTAGAGTTGTATATCAAGGCGGCTGAGCGGCTCAAAGCGGACTATCCGCAGGTACGCTGGCAATTATTGGGACCACTGGACGCACTCAATCCGGATGCCATCAAACCCACCGAAATGGAAGCATGGGTCCGAAGCGGTATCGTTGAATATATCGGCGTGACCAATGATGTACGTCCGTTCCTGGAGAGGTGCTCGTGTGTGGTGCTGCCCTCATACTACATGGAGGGTGTGCCCCGTTCGCTCATGGAGGCCGCTTCTATGGAACGTCCGCTCATCGCCACCGATTCCGTGGGATGCAAAGATGTGGTGCTGGACGGTGTGAACGGACTCCTTTGCGAGAAACGCAGTCTGGACAGTCTGGTGGAAGCGATGCGCAAGACACTGGACCTGCCGGCAGAAAAACGGCACTGCATGGGAGTCAAGGGACGCGAACTGATGCTGCGCAAGTTTGATGAGAAAATCATCCTTGCCGAATACAAAAAGGCACTCAACACCTATGCTTAATATATCTATCGTTCTGTATCATCCGAAATGGGAACAGGAACTTGTTCCGCTTATGGAAGAGTTGTTGCGCGTCCGGTGTCTGCATACGATATACCTGCTGGATAATAGCGAAGAACCAGCCGCCGACAGCCTACTACCCATTACCGGTTCCAGACTCCGGTATATTTACAACGGAGCTAACTTAGGCTACGGCAAAGCACATAATATCGCCCTGCGCGAGAGTGCGTATGACAAGATTCCCTTTCATCTGGTGATGAATAGTGACATCCGTGTCAAAGCGGAAGACATAGACGATATGCACAACTGGATGGCCACTCACCCGGAGGTCGGGCAGTTGATGCCACGGGTAGTCAGTCCGGACGGCACTCAGCAGTTCCTCGCCAAAAGACTGCCTGCCCCAATAGACCTGTTCGGCAGACGCTTTCTCCCCAAAAGAATGATGGAGAAACGTAACGCACGCTTTGAACTGCGGGACATGGACTTGCTCCGTCCTGTCAATGCGCCTTACTTGAGCGGCTGTTTCATGTTCCTCCGGACCGATGCGGCGGTGGA
>Ga0265298_10011855_pt1 | contig 10151 bp, 1 predicted proteins | sample AusTroGonzalo_MG_3_FD_193486 | JGI IMG/M metagenome (GOLD analysis project Ga0265298, IMG submission 193486) | Bovine rumen microbial communities from tropical cattle in Woodstock, Queensland, Australia - Gonzalo_01 | ecosystem: Host-associated > Mammals > Digestive system > Stomach > Rumen ... | reverse complement strand
TGATGATTATATGAGTAATCAGTTACCAGGTATTCCAAGTAAGAAAGATTTAACTTTATCTACTGGAGAACAAATTGGTAATACTCTATCAGCTACAGCCAGTGGTGCAATGACCGGAATGCAGATTGGTGGTCCATGGGGAGCACTTATCGGTGGTGGAGTTGGTTTACTGGCTGGTGGCATTGGTTGGGCTCTTGGTGATAGAAATGCTCAAAGAGAATCTAATAGACTTAACGCTATAGCAGAAGGTGCTAGAGTTGATAATATAAATAAATTCAATTATTCTGCTGGACTTATAAGCGATAAAATGTTTAATGGTGCCGCCTTAAATTATAGAGCTTATGGCGGTGATTTATATGATAATGCTATGATTAGTAAACATTATAATAATGATAAAGTAAAATATCGTAAGTCATCTTATATTGGAAATCTGTTTGCTTATGGTGGACAGATGAGGCTTGGTGGCGATTGGACTAATGGTGTTACTATCATTGGCGAAGGTGGCACACATGAGACTAATCCATATGATGGTGTTCAAGTTGGCGTTGATGACCGTGGTGTTCCTAATTTAGTTGAGGAAGGTGAAGTAATCTTTAACGATTATGTCTATAGCAATAGACTTAAACCTACGGAAAAACAACTCGAAGAGGTTGGACTATGTCCATCATTAGAAGGTAAATCTTTTGCTGATATAGCAAAGATTATCTCTACTGAATCAGAAGAGAGACCTAATGACCCTATCAGTAAGAATGGTCTTATTGATGGTATGATGAAGCTTCAAGCTATTCAGGAGGATATAAGAACGAGAAAAGCTCAGGCTAAATTTAAGAGAGAATTTAATAAATTATCTCCTGAAGAGCAACAGGCAGTTGCCATGCAGATGATGCAACCTCAAGGAATGTCAGCCGAAGAGGAGCCATCAGCATTTGACTTTAATGGAAGATATGCTGCTAATGGTAATCCACAAGACGAACTTAATGCTCAATATGGTTTTGCGTTTGGTGGTAATCTATTTGAATTAGGTGGTATACCTTATGATAATACTAAAGGATTTAAGTATTTCAATAATGGAGCTTATTATAAAGATTATCTTGATTGGTTGTCTGGATACGATATAGAGAATTCTCCGTATTGGAGTAAACTTCAAGATTTATACGGAAAATATAACACCGATGAATTAACTGTAAATAAAGCAAGAGAACTCGGCCAAGATAAAAAGTTTGGTCCATTCCATCGCGCTATGCAGGATATGTATGAGCAGCATCTTGCAGACAGCGCACAAACTCAGAATACTGTATATCCAGAGTTTTCAACTGATGCTAATGAAGATGTCGTATTACAGGATAATTTCCATAATGATTTGTTAACAGCGTCAATACTTCATAAACAAGCAGAAGATAATCTTGCTAAAATTACTGGACAATCCGATAACAACAATATAGCTGATGATTTACTTGAACAGGCAGAATTTTCTCTAAGAGACCAGATAGAAAAGATTGAGGCTAAACCAATAGATATACAGGTTACTGGTAAGAATACTTCTGTTCCAGACTTGGCAAATCCAAATCTTAACGTACGCGATAATATCGGTTCATTTAATGCTAATGATTGGTTACGTTATGCCCCAGCTATTGGCAGTGGTATTACTGCTATAGCGGATTTATTTGGTGCTAATAAACCAGATTATTCTAAAGCAAGAATGATTGGCACTGGTGCTAGACGTATAAGAGATATGCGTGCACCTCAACTATATAATTATTTAAGATTTAATCCATATGATGTTAACTATCAGCAGAACAAAATCCAAAACGTTGGACTTGGTACTCAACGTAATATACTCAATACTACTTCTGGTAATAGGGCTGCCGCTCTCGCTGGTTTGCTTGCTGGTCATAACACTATGGTTGGCAATATGGGCAACTTATACCGCTCTGCGCTTGAGTATAATGACAATCAAAGAAAAGTAGTTAGCGATTTTAATAGAGGTACAGACCAAATTAATCTACAAAGTATTCTTACTGCTGGTCAGGCAAACCAAAACGCTGATGTTCAAAGAGCTAACTTTATAATGCAGCAAGCCAAGATGATGGATGATATTGATACAGCAACATCTGCCGCAATATCTAATAATAGAAGTAACTTCTTTAAAAATCTTGGCAATATCGGTACTGATAACTATTATAAGAACCAAACTGATTGGTTAATTAGAAGTGGTTGGGTTCCAGATAACGAACAAACCAGACGTTATCCAAGAAAGAATGGTGGTAAGATTCGTAAAACTAAAAGAATGATTTAATATGCCAAAAGTATATACATATAATGCGGAGTTCAATCCTATTAGTTTTGCTGATAGGATTGCTCCGATGAGACTATATAAAGAAGAATACGATAAGCAACAAGCTGCTTATGAGAAGTTATTAGAAGAAACTAATGACTTAAGTGTTCTTAAAGATGTCGCAATGGATGCTAATTCTTATAGTACTTACGAAAATTTTACTAATGACATAGCATCGGTTGCCGATGAGATGAGAACTAAAGGATTATCTCAAGATGTTAGAAATAAACTTCTTGATTTAAAACGTAGACAATCTACAGAGATTAGTCCTTTACTTGATAAACAAAAGAAACGCGCAGAGCTAATAGCTGAGCAAAGAAAGTATCGCGAGACTCATCAAAATGCTTTATTTGATACTGACTATGATGAGGTGTCTCTTGATAATATTACTGGAGATTCTACTTTCAGACCATATGATTTAGATGATGATTTGGATAAGACCGCTAAGATGATTTATTCAAATATAATGTCTAATAATGGAGTGGATAGCACTGATTATGATAAGGTAAGAAGTCAACTCGGTTATGATAATCTATCTCCTAAGAAGCAGGCTGTAATAGATAATATGATTGGTTTAGCCCGAACAACCGCCGCCTCCACTTATCAAATATATAAGGATAAAGAAGCTATGGATAGATATCGTTATAGTAATCGCAGAACGTCTGGAACATCTTCTGGTACAGTGTCTTCTGGTGGAGCTGGTTCAGTTACATCTATTGAACAAGTATTATCTGGTAAGAAATCTGGTAAATATAGACTTCCATCAATTGGCAATTTAGCCATTGAGGTTGACGTAGATAAAAGTGGCAATGTCACAGTTAATGGTATAGATAAAAACGCTCATACCATCAACGGTAAACGTAAAGAGGGCGAAAACGATGAACAGTATTTCGATAGAATTTCTAAAGAATTATTTAAGGCATATTATGGTCATGATTATTACGATAGAAAGACATTAAATAATGGTTCACAAGTATTAATTCTTGTTGATAGAAAAGATGGTAAAACACAACATTATATTGTAAATAATAAAGGAAAGATTGTTCCAGTTCCAAATATTAATGAAGGCACACTTCTTCAAGAATATGATGGAAAAATATACGGATATACTACACCAAAAGATTTCAATAGACAACCCAAATTGAATGCGGAACGAAAAATGGGTGCGGGATTTCAATTTGACGAGAAGAAACACGAATTAGATAAAGCTCATGCTGTGGATATTATGACAGTGTCCGAAATGAGTAATTCTGGAATTCCTATTAGCACATCATTTTTAAATTCATTAGGCATTACTGGAGAAGATATTAATTCTGCACTATCTGATTTCTTTAATAATGGATATAAAATAATCGAAATTCCAATTGTATCTAAGAAGGATAAAGATAAAATTGTTGGCTATGATTACACTACTGCTTTAGTTAGTAAAGCAAGAGATATGGATGAATAATAATTTATCATATGGCATTAGAAGGTATTAGATTAACTGACATATATGGATATGACAATAATGATTATCTAAATTATGTCGATAACAATATAGAAACAATTAAAAGAGTACATCAACAATATGGCTATGATACAGAAGATGATGCTGCTGCTGAATTGTATCTCAATAATCTGATTCGTAAAAAGATAGGTAATGAAGGATATGATTCAAATGTCAGAAATAAACACCTTGATGTATATGGTAAATTAGACTTTTATAATAGCCTATTCGATGATGTAAAAGAGTCACAGCGTACTGGAGATACTAATTTAATAACCGAAGAATACGATTCTCAATTTGATAATACTCCAGATGAAAGAGATGCATATACTCTTTGGTTTGATGGAGATATGAATCCAAATTCAAAGAACTCTCCAGTACAGCAGATGAAAATGCGCGAGTGGTTCAGACAAAAGTCAAATAGTTCCAATAGAGATGATGAGGAAGAGGTTGAACAAAATCCATTTGGATTTATTAAACCAAATAAAGAACAGGATTTTGAATTACAGATATTTGATAAACTGTATGACCCTAATTATCTATTAAAGGATAAATCTGAAACAAGCGATACCGAAATACAATTAGATGTATATAATTACAGCAAAGATATCCGCTCAAAGTTAGATAACGACCCAGAATTCACATATAATCTTTTCAGCCATTTTGAGGATATAATGGAAAAGACATCACCTTATTATCGTAATTATCATGATACTAATATGATGGAGTTTACTCCAAATGAGATGAAAGATATATTATCTAACTATTATGCAATTAAATCTCTATCTGGCGATGATGAGGCCCAGCGATATGCGGCTGCTACATTTCAAAATAAAGTAGCTTCAGAACAGGGCTTATGGAATAAATTTAGTAACGGATGGTATGCTGGCGCTGCAAATCTAACTGGCTCTCTTATTAGCGCTGCGGGTATAGTTGGAAATACAATTCCAGCAATAATTCGAGCATCATCTAAAAATGATGAAATAGATGATTTAAGTTGGATTAAAGAAGTGTTCTATTATGCTGCGGATAATCCATTAACAAGATTTGGCAATGACTGTATAGAAACTGGTTCTTGGAATAAAGATACACAGATACAGCGTAAAGAATCAGGATACAATCCATACGCTAATGTTAGAAAATACGGCAATGAAACAACATTTATGGATATAAATACATTTTTTGATATTGGTCCACAAATGATGTTTACTGTTGCTGGTATGGTGCAAGGCGGATTTGCTAATATGGCGCTCAAAGGAACCGTTAAAGCAGCAACTAATCCGATAGCTAGAAAATTAATGTTGAATGGTTCAACAAGATTTTATAGGACTATTGGTCGCGGTATTGATGATTTGGGTGACATGATTGTTGTGGCAGGAACGGCAGCTTTACCGGCTGCATCTGAAGCCTCAATGGATGCATTGCAGACATACGATGATATAATGAATGATGGTTTTGAGGGAGTCAATGATGCTTTAGGTGCCATTGTTCGTGAAGCTATGGAGAACGGCGAATTTCAGGATTTCTATAATTCCAGAACATCATTTGAAATGCCAAGTAAAGAAACTCTTGGAAAACTTTCAGATGAAGAATTGGAATATCTTGGAGCCAAACAACAGCAGAACATAAATGATTTATATAATGAATTTGTTGAAATGAAACGTCAACAAATTATGAATGACAAAGAGTTTGCTTCTGTTGTACAAAATGAGGCATTAAGACAAGTCGCAAAGAACATGTTTGATGAAACAATGTTTATATCATTTGGAGATATGTTCTTTACTAATGTTCTTGGTGGTGGTTTTAAGGCCAGCAAAAAAGCTATTGGCACGAAACTTGGGATGTATTCTCCATATAAGTTAACGCGTAATGCCGAAGGTGCTCTTAGGGTAAAAGATGAATCGTTTAACTTCTGGAAAGGCGCCAAGGGTGTTACTAAAGGTTTAATTGAGGCTACAGAAGAGGGTGTTGAGGAATCATTTCAAACAGTATCCACTGAGGCTAGAAAAGATGTTGCATCTAACTATGTAACACAATGGTTACTTAACAGACACGATTTAACAACTGCCGAAGAATTCTATGAAGCCACATCTGATGAATGGGATATAATTAAACGAAGTGCTAAAGAAAATGTTCTTAGCGACGAAAGTAGATTCTCGTTCTTGATGGGTGCCGTATCTGCTGGATTTGGTTCTCCAACTGTCGCAAATGGTATTAGACATGCAGCCACATCATATACTAATGGTCAAGCTACTACGTTTAAAGAAGTTGCTAAAGACCTATTGAGAAACTCTTGGAGAAATCCCCTTGTTGAGGGATTTAGAGAAGCCAAAGTTGAACAGGCTAAACGTAAAAATGAAATAGATGCTGTTAACAGATGGCTTTCTGACCATGATGAAGTTGCGAAGATGCAAGACTTCTTCTCAATATATTCCTGGGCTAAGCAGCAAGAGGATTACGCTGTCGATGATAATGAAAAAGATTTTAGAGACGCCAAGATGGGGCAACAGGTTGCTACTATGTTTATGATGGACAGAATTGGTGGTTCCGCTAAAGAAAAATCTTTTTCTAAGAAATTAAAAGAACTATCTCAATTATCCGAGAATTCTGATGCCGCAAAGTCTGTTATTAACCAAGCATTAGCTATTCAAGGAATAGAGAATCCAACTGAAGAACAGAAACACGAAGTCTATTTGGATATTGTATCTAAAGCAAAGGATATGTATGAAATGCAACAAGATATTCACGAAGCCCGCAAATGGATACAGGGTAATTTTGGTGAGATACTTGATGCTGAAACAATCGATGCTTGGACTTATGAGACAATAATGCATAAAAATCTTATTGACAGAGTTAATGAGATAGACCAATTTGTTAAAGATTCTTACAATACTAGCCAAAATGTTAAAAAGAATCCAAGAGCAGCATCTTCGATGGATAATTTCATTGCGAAATATGGTTCTTTAGAACATGCTAAAGAAGTACAAAAAGAACTTCAAAAGGAATTATCTGATGCAAAAAGTCATAAGTTAGCCAATAAACAGAAACTTGGAACATTTGGATATCGTTCTTATATATCTGGATTAAAAGAAAAGATTGACAAGATTAAATCTGATATTAAAGAATTTGGAGAATCTGGAGTTGCTGAAGACCAAGTGGTTCTTGCCGAGAATATAGCATTCCTTGATACTGAATCTAGAGCAGCATTACTTAAAGAGGAAAATCAAAAGAATCTTTCTGATAAACAGAAAAACGAAATCAGAAAGTTTAAAGAGGTTCAAAAAGTTGATGCTGATTTACTAGCAAGTATACAAGATGCGGCTGATTTACTTGAAAGATATAACACGTTCTCAAGACAGTTTAAAGACATTCAAAAAGATGCTCAGAGCGTATCTCTATATAATAATGAGGTACATGCCGAAGTTGTTCGTAGAATGGCCACAAAGGGCTTAAAAGGCGCTTTAGAAGCCGAAGATTACGACACTTTTAAAAAGGCTGTTGATGACTTCAGAAATAACCCACAGAATCAATTCTCCGTATATGTAATGAATGATGTTCTTAAAGATAATAAATTCTATAAAGATTATCTTAAAGAACTAAATGATAGAAAAGACGCATTACATACAATGAGTTTATCTGGGACATTTAAAAGTCTTGATGATGATAGAAAGAGGTTATTAACTCAAGCTTATAGTCAAGCATTACAAGATGGCGATACTTCATTTGGAAATGTTCTTAAATATGTTAGAGACGAAAAGATATTATCTGATTTAAATCTAGAATTAGGTCTTGATACTCAAGAATTTATAGAAGATATATCTGAAATATTAAAACAGATAGATAATCATAAAAAGAACACTGATAAACTAAAAGATTTAGAAAAGAAATTATCTGACCCAGGTTCTGGGAAACCGGTAGCTAATCCAACAACTAAAACTTCTGCTAGGAGTTTAATACTCAATAATAAATACTACGATGAACATAGAGATAATATTAATAGAATTATAAGTAGTATTCATAAATATCTAGTTGGTAAAAGAAGGTCTATTAAATTAGCCGTAGATGATTTTATATCATTTATGAATCTATTTACTGGAGAATTAATTAGCAATAATACTTTAGTTGATTTAAAGCCAACTGATTTATCACTAGAATCTATGGTAGAAGTTCTTAACAAACTTCAGGAATCTATTGATTCATATAAGATGAGTCATACTCCAGATAGCTACAGCGAAGAGTTTCTAAATACATTTAGATTATATAATGCCATAAACAATTATATTAATAAATATAGTGCATCTAGAATTCGTTCTGGAATTAATATAAGTGAAGCAGATTTTCTTAGGGCAACATTAGCTAATTTAACACCAGAATTACGTGCTCAACTTGGCTCTGTCAAGAAAAAAGATAGTACTAATATTGGGGTCGTTAATGTTAAGGTAAAGCTTGATAAACATCTTACTTACGAGGCCGAAAAGGAATACTATAAGACTCATGATATTGCAGAGAATAGAAAACAATTACAAAAATATTCAACATCTCCGATAGTATTAATTCATGATTCCGAATTATCTAATAAGATACTTAATGAATCTGGATTAGAATCTTTTGATTCCGATAATCTACCATTGGTTATTGCTGTAATAGTTCCTAGTGGAACAAAGAATTCTATTGTTGTTGATGGACAAACAGTTCTTCCATTTGGATTAATAAAGGATTCTAGAGTTAATCCAGATAAAGATGTTACAACTAATTTAAATAATCTTAGACAACTAGCAATAGACTCTAATACCGAAGGCATCATTAAGAATGTTGATGGTACAATCTATCAAATGAAAGGTCTTACTATAAAGACTGCTCAAAATACTGATAGTAGCATGTCTTCTGTAAGAGATTATTTAATTAAGAAATTTGGTGGCAGAGAGGCAGCAGTTAAGGCGTTTAAGGAAGGTATTGTTAAGGTTAAATTAACCAAAGAAAGCGATGATAGAATTGGTGTGGAATATAGAAATCCTTATACCAATGAAGTTATAACATCGTCTTATAATATACCAGAAGGTTCCTGGAACGAAAGAAAAGAACATACAATGTTGGCTTATGTAGATAAAGATAATCCACTTAAACCAGTATTTTTAAAAGCTAGAGGAATTAACGAAGTGTCTCTGTTCGAAGATTCAGACCAGACTATATATGACATTTTAAATTCTGGAGTTGATATAATGTCCAATGAATTTGCCAAGAAAGATATTAATAATATCAGAAAAGCAATTGCTACATTAGCAAACAAACTTGGTTCTAAAATAGATAGTATAATTAATTATGGTAAAGCAGAAGCTGCAAAAGTTTCGCTCGAAATAACCAATGAAATATCTAAGAATCATCTAAACTTTGGTAAATTATCTAAAGATGAAAAACCATTAAATAGATTTGATATCAGATACGATAAGGAAAGTAATACATTAAGCATTTACTTAAAACTATACGATAGAGATAACGACACGTATTCTGATATATTACTTGCTGAAACCAATCAATTAGATAAGAAAAAACTCAACAAGGAAGAATCTAAGATAATAATTAAACAATTAGCTATTGACGCAATCAAGAACCTAATGTTTAATGAAGATGGTTCACCTAGAATGAATGCTGATAATACTTATCCATTAGTAAAACTTCAAGTAAAACAAGAAGATGCCGTGGATAGAACGTCTGATTATGCAAGGAAGTTATTATTAACTAATGTATTCTATGGACAAACTCAAAATCTAGAACAGGAAATTGACGATATAGATGTTAATCCAACATCTCAGAGAAAATATTCTGAAGATAGAAGAAAAGCTACTATAGAGAAATTGCTTCCATTATTTAGTAAATCTAGAGCATTACCATCAGACCATATTCAAGCAACAACATTCATCAAATCACAAGATGATGATGAATCACTTGATAGGGACGATTTAACAGTTGCTCAGCAAACATCATTATCTCTTGGCACATCTATTGATAAACTCATTAGAGTTTACTATCAAACTGGTAAAACTAAAGATGGTGTTATTAAATGGATGAAAGATAATAATCTTCACTATTGGCTTGGTTTTGGTAGTCAGGGTAACGAACAGTTCAATAAAGTCTTTAGAGAGATAGAAAAGATATCTAAATTCTTTGAAGATAGAGATGAAGTTCCATTTACTGATGAGGCTAAACTTTGGGCTCAACTTGAAGATGAATTTGGTAGAACCGCTCTTGTTGCTGGTATTCCAGATATTATCACCGTTGATAAGAATGGTAAGATTCATATCTATGATATGAAATCATTCAAGTATGCCA
>Ga0265298_10011854_pt1 | contig 10152 bp, 7 predicted proteins | sample AusTroGonzalo_MG_3_FD_193486 | JGI IMG/M metagenome (GOLD analysis project Ga0265298, IMG submission 193486) | Bovine rumen microbial communities from tropical cattle in Woodstock, Queensland, Australia - Gonzalo_01 | ecosystem: Host-associated > Mammals > Digestive system > Stomach > Rumen ... | reverse complement strand
TTTAAGTCCTGTCATTTGTTTTTCTCCTTTCAAGGTTTGTATTATCTGGGGCATCCCCCAGACAGCACCATTATAAACAAATTTAAATGGGCGTGCAAACACAATACCACATTTAGGAAAAGGTTCTTAACAAAGAAAAACAAACACAATCCGCGAACACATTGCCGCAACTTACATCGTCAAAGATTTGATTACAAAATCCGCCAGACGCAACCCGAACGACCCGGTAACGGTTATAATCGACCCAAACACACGCCCAGGGGTCGCCGCCGATTTATCTGGTTCTTCGGTTGAATATACGACCGGAAAATCGGGCAGATTATTTTCACGCACTATTTTGCGGACACGTGCCGCCAGCGGACAAACACTTGTCTTCATAATTCGGCCAACACATATTTTCGATGCATCACGCTTTAATGCGGCACCCATACTGGCCACGAACGGCACAGATTTAGCCACGCACCATTTATAAATCGCAATTTTAGAATCGACGGTGTCAATCGCATCGATAACAAAGTCTGGCTTAACATCAATATCTGTGGATTCATCAAAGAACGCATTTATTGCAACCACATTACAATCGGGGTTTATATCGCGAATGCGTGCCGCGGCAACATCGACCTTTGGCATGCCAAAGGTCGATGACAATGCAAATAATTGGCGATTGATATTTGATTCTTCGACCGTATCAAAGTCAACAATAACGATGTTACCCACCCCGCTGCGGGCTAAGCCTTCAATAGCAAACGACCCAACCGCACCACAGCCAACAACCATAACGGTTGATTTGTGTAACTTTTCGATTGCCTTATCGCCCAATAATGCCGTTATTCGATTAAACCGATTTGTCATTTAATAACCCCATTGTGTTGTTGTATATTGTCGTTGTCATTTGTTCCGCGTCCACCCCACGCAATACTGCGATTTCACGCACAGTTTTCGGTATTGTGTCGGGCATTCCACCATCGGGTGCATCGCTTTCGACCAAAATGCGATTTTCTGGGACATTCGCCACCACCGCACGCAACCGCCCACGACGTATATCACAAACCGCCGAACCAAAGGAAAAATATCCACCCATTTTTACCAATTCTGGCACCAATTCTGCCGGGCCCGAAAACGCATGAAAAATCATCGCCGGGGGCAGTTTTGTCGAACGCAGAATTTCCATCATTTTGCCCCACGCCCCAACACAGTGAATATGTGCAATCCGCCCAAAATCGTGTGCGATTTCCAACCCGCGACGGAATACAGATTCCTGGGCTTCAAAATGGTCGCGATTTTTATCCAACCCAATTTCCCCGACCATTAAACCGGGATTTTGTTGCAACAGTTCCGTCAGTTGTGTATCCCAATCGCCGGGTACACCCCCAACGAACCATGGATGTACACCCAAAGCACCGCGAATATTTTCATTATTCGAAATGCCCACAACCGCCAACCAATCGGATGGGTGCGTTGCATTTACAATAAATCGCCCCACCCCGACAGATGTAGCGTTCTGGATTTGTTCGGGGGTAATGATATGACAATGTGCATCAATATACTTTTGCATAAACAAATCATACCCCAGCCAAAATCAAATTGCAAAAAGAAAACCCCGCAATTGTGCGAGGCAAATTCGTGGTGGGACCACAGGGACTCGAACCCTGGACCCAATGATTAAAAGTCATTTGCTCTACCAACTGAGCTATGGTCCCATGGACCCCGAAAGGAAACACATAAACGTGTTATTTCGGTGGTTCGGGGCAAATTTTGACACAATAAAAACAAAAAATCAAGAAAAAATAGCACAAAAACGTTTTTGTCCCCAAAATTTCTACCGCTTTTCTTGAAAAATCCCCCAAAAAGAGTTATAATAAGAGAACAGAGGTTGTAATGGCAGACGTCAGTATGAAAGACTTTTTATTGCAATACTATATGCAGTTGCGTTTTAACCAAATGCCGGCTGAAGTTCGTGCCCAATATGATGTCTATGTAAATTCCAATGACTTTCGTGGTAATATGAGAGATTGGAGATCCAAATTGATGCACGACAACGGCAATGGCCGGTTTGTCCAAAACGACTTGCCCGATCCAAATGACACCAATGGCGATTACCATTTAACCGACGCCGAATGGGAAAAATTATTCAAGGCATATCAAAACGCACTGCGTGAAATGGCAGCGGCACGTGCCGGCGGGGATGAGGTATTTAAAGACAACAGACCGGTTAACGAATTTATCGACGAATATTTTGGGGATGCACGAACACACTTGTTTGCAAACGCTCCTGTGGTTGCCGGGTATGACACGCAACTTGATAATATTAACGCGATATTTAATGCATACCCACAACTGGAATATGTTCTGGATGGACATCAACCATCTTTTTCAGATTTGAAAAGTGGTATTGCATCGCGAAAATATAATACTGATCCAAAGTTCCAATCACAATTGATACGCATTATTGGGTTTTTGTCGTACAAGGTAAATACAGATGCCAATGTCGCCCAGTGGTTCGGAAATATTGATTTAGATGACATTGCACGAAATGCATTTGCGGATACAACTGTTGATCAGAATAAACTTGATTATTTCAAACGCAACCATCAAACAATGTTGAACATTCTTTACGGAAATAACAAGATTTTCAATGTGTTCAAAAATTGTGACGGCGGCAAAATATCTGGGCGAATTGATGCGGCCCGCGAAAAATTAAAATATGATGACCCAAACAGCGATGACTATGTTCCACCAAAACGGGACGATGAATTGACACCAGTCCAACAGTTATCCAGATGGGCAGACGATACATATGACAACCTGTTAGACAAATACCTGAAATTCCGTGGCGACCGGTTATATTTTTCTAAAAATGCCGAAAATATCGTCAAAGCCATCAATGGGGCCAAGATTAAACCAACCGATGGTATCGAAGGTGTTCTGAAAAACGCTGACAATATCAAAAAGAATTTACTTTATAAATCACCAACTGCAACAAGTCATTTTGATTGGTTTGTCAAAACAATGAAAGAAATGCAATCGACAATGAAAAAGGCGTTCGAAGGTGCATTAAAAAATGGTCGTCAGATGCGTGCGATTGTTAGTGAGATTATTATGAAGGCGGTGCGTGATGGCAAGGTTGAAGAGGCCAAGACAACACTGGAAGTATTATCGGTTATCAAATACGGTGCCACCACCAGCAGGGTTATGGACGCATTGGGTAAAGAAAAACTTAGCGTCTTTTCCGATGGAAAATTATCGTGGAACAAGGCAAAGGGTGTCCAGTTTGTTACAAACGCATTGGACAAAAGTATTAAATTTGCATTTATGGGTATTGGTTATGGTGTAACAATTGTCGGAAACGAAATCAGATTAAGTGGCAGCAAATTTAATGGTAATCGCGGACGTATGCAATCTGCACAAGAGGGCTGGGTGCATAAAAACGACCAAGACAGACAACAATTAATTACAAAAAACACTACAGATGCGGCTCAAATTCGGTTTCAACAGCAAATTCAACAAAATGCGAATACACATGGCACAACTATTGATAACCAAAATTATGCCCAGTTAGTGAACACAAACCAAATCAAAATTCAACGTCTGGACAGATTGGCACAATCACAAAATTTCCAAGATGCCCAAAACAATGTAAATCGTATGGATGAAATTAACCTGAATTTACCGAATATACGACAACAAATACAACCACTGGATGCCGAAAGAATAAATATAGAACAAACCCTGGCCAATCAAAATGCGTTTGCCAATTTGCCCCCGGCATCTGCAAATGCTTTGGCAAATCAGTTGGCCACAAGATTACGGGAAATACATGCTGAATTGGGTCCATTACGCCAACAAGAACAAGATTATTTGAACGACCAAACCAGAATTACGAACGACCCACAGTGGCCAAGGCAACAACGGTTGGTTCAACTGTATAATACACACAGAAATGCCGCAAATACCGAACGCAACCGTTTGAATGAATGGCATTCTGCGAACGATGCAATTCAAGAATTAAATCGAAACATTACTAATCGTGATGCCGAATTAGCAACATGGGACGATAATCACAAAGACCAATACATGGAACTGATGGCTTATTGGGACATGCTGGAAACCGGACGTGATTCGCATATGGGCAAAATGTATAATTGGCTGCCACGCGGGAAAAAAGCGGCCCAGACATCATTTAATGCACAAAAGAACGCAATTATTAATAATTATTTGAATAGGTATTCATACGCGTCTTGATTTTTATCGTGATTTGTGATATAATAAAAGCACTTTGACACCGGGTTCGGTGTTTTTTTATTTTCCAAACTTTCTTGCAATACCAAACAAAAATTAAACAAAAAAGGATATATTATGTCACGAGTTTTACAAATTCGTCGCGGCACAACCGCACAAAATGATAACTTTACAGGACTGGCGGGCGAAATTACTTTCGATACAACCGCCAACACGTTACGCGTTCACGATGGGGCAACACTTGGTGGGTTTGCACTGGCACGTGCTGATGACATTCCAACAATTCCAGACCCGTTTGATATCACAACTGTATCTGACGCGACATGGGAAAGCATTTTTGCACGCGTTGCACCCGCCCCATTCACTGTTCACACCAGCACCGCAATTACCCCAACAAACACCACGTATATTGAACACGTCTTTAATGGCGTTTCAACAGACCCAATGTTCGTTCGGGCAACATTGATATGCCAGACAGGTGTCGCCGGATACGCGTCGGGTGATGAAACAACGGCTTTTGGTGTTGGCACATATTGTCGCCCAATGTTCAACACTTTTGTTGACGATGGCGATTTGCATGTGCAAATGGCGGTTGGTGGCGGTAATTTCTGGGTCGCACATAAATCAACCGGGGTTCAAACCAACATCGCAAACAACGAATGGCGGTTAAAATTCCGTATTTATTGTTGAAAATGTTTGTTCGGGGTGCTAGACTTTGCCCACAAACAAATAAAAAGGATAAGAAAATATGTATATACTTGTATTGAATTGTGGCTCTTCATCCCTGAAATATAAGGTTTACAGCGAGCAAACGATGCAAGCTGTGGTTGGTGGCTTGGTCGAAAAAATTGGTCAGGATGACTCGTTCATAACGCAAAAATACCCAGATGGTAAAAAAGATAAAAAAGAAGTCCCAATGAAAAATCATGACGAAGCACTGGGCATTGTGTTTAATATGTTGCGTGCAGCATCGATTGATATGAACGACATTGGCGGTGTTGGACATCGTGTGGTTATGGGTGGCGACACATTCAAATCGTCTGTGGAAATTGACGACCAAGTAATTAAAAAGATAGAAGAATGTATACCATTGGCACCGTTGCATAATCCAGCGGGGTTAAAGGGTATCAACGCAGCAAAACAGTTATTGCCAAACGCAAAACAGGTCGCAGTGTTTGATACCGCTTTCCACCAAACAATGCCAGAATATGCATATACATATCCACTTCCAAAAGTGTATCGTGATGTATTAGGTGCTCGTCGCTATGGTTTTCATGGGACATCTATTTTGTCCGCCACGATTATCTCAAGTGGTATATTGGGAATACCTGCTGAAAAATGCAATCTGATTATATTGCACATTGGATCGGGTGCATCGGCAACCGCTATTCGTGGCGGACGCAGTGTCGATACATCAATGGGTATGACACCGACACCGGGCCTTACTATGGGCACACGTTGCGGCGATATTGACCCGGCAATCATACCATATGCTGAGAAAAAATTAGGTTTGAATGCTGACCAGATTCTTGCACATTTGAACAAAGATTCCGGTCTGTTGGCAATTACCGAATGTTTTTCTGATCGTCGTGATATCGAAGCAAACAGTGCAACAAACGAAAAATGCCGTCTGGCAATGGATATCGAAGTTCATAATGTTAAAAAGTACATTGGTGCATATATGGCGGAACTGGGGCACGTTGACGCAATCGTATTCACTGCGGGTGTTGGTGAAAACGATGATATCTTACGCGAAAGATTCTGTTCGGGACTGGAAGAATTGGGCATCAAGTTGGATAAAGAAGCAAACAAGACCGCCATTGCCCGCAAAGGCATCAATAAAGCGATTCTCAGCACTCCTGACAGTCGTATTAAAATACTTATGATTGCAGCAGACGAAGAATTAGTCATTGCAAACGATACTTTGGCTATCAAAAATGGAACTTTTAACCCAGATCCATTGAAAATGAATTATTCGTTTGCAAAAATGGATAAATCAAGATAAGAAATAAACACGAAAAACCGCCCGAATGGGCGGTTTTTTATTTGCTTGTTCGGTCCGCCTGGGTGTATTACTTCGGAAGTAATTCGACTTCGGATTGTGCTTCGAACTGTGCACTCCGTTGCGGTTTGTTCTTTCAGGAACGCTCGATTGTTCGCGGGGGCGTTTTCGGGTCGGCCGGCAATTATATAGATATATAGAGTTCAGATATCAGAGTGCAGAGTTCAGATAATGTGTGCGACAATGTCGCACGAGTTTATTATTAATTCCCTGCGGGGCATCGCTCGTTACACTCGCTGTGGATACCGGCCTTGCATCACCCAAAAAACGTTACACGTTTTTCGGGGCCCGATAGCCGGTATGACGTGTAAGAGAACGCTGTGACAAGAATAACGAACATTGTTACTACTAACTGCACTCTGAACTCTGCGAACTGCACACTTATAAAAAAACGCACCGGGCGGTGCGTTTTTTTACCAGATACAGCCAACATCTTTAGCCGACCAATTTCTGCCAAATGGTTTGCTTTTTCTTTTGCTGTTGCTTGCGTTTGCGACGCGGGGCGTTCATTGTCACCCGCTTTGCATCAACATGTTGTGCGTTTTTCTTTTTCGCATCGGTTGATGGTTCGTGTGCAGACAACAAATCGTCCGTTTTATTCTGTTCTGGGGCGACACGTTGAATTGAATACTGGTCAATATTCATCATACTGTCGTCACCGACAATGACAATTTCCGTCTCAAATTCACGTTCCATATCCGCCAATTCAGCCCGTTTATTGTTCAAGATATAAATCGCCACATCGGTCGGCACCGTCATAATGATTTTCTGGGCCGATTTCGCCAGCAATTTTTCCTGTAAATGGCGGAACATAATTATCGACGCCGTTTGAATCGACGGCACAACCCCCGCCCCCATACAGTGCGGACACGCAATATATGACGATTCAATAAAACTGCTGCGTAAACGTTGTCGCGACAGCATCAAAACACCGAACGCATTGATTTTTGCAACCTGGGTCCGGGCACGATCGCGTTTCATAACCTCACGCATTTTCATTTCCAATTTGCGGTTGTTACGTTCTTCTTCCATATCGATAAAGTCAATCGCAACAATGCCCGCCAAATCACGCAGACGTAATTGCAGGGCAATTTCTTCGGCTGCCTCAAGATTGGTATTCAGTGCCGTTTGTTCGATGTCTTTTTCCTTTATCGCACGCGAAGAGTTCACGTCGATTGTAACCATGGCTTCGGTCTGGTTGATAACAATCGAACCGCCCGATGGCAATACGACGTATGGGCCATGCAGACCTTCCAATTGCTTTTCAACGCCCGCCTTGACCATAATTGGCACCGCGGTGTCGCGATAGTTCACCAACTGTTTTTTCGGGGCACGACCATACATTTGCTGGAAATAAGTTTTGGCCGCTTCAAATGCTTCGTCACCCTGAATCGTCAAGACATCGTCTTTGTCCGACAAGAAATCACGCACCACACGACGAAGAAGCGAATCTTCGGTATGTATTGTAACCGGTGCGACCGATTCCAGTGTTATCTTGCGAATTTCGTTCCACAAATTCACCAGATAATCATAGTCTGCGGCAATATCTTCACCTTTGGCATCCATGGCGGCGGTACGTAAAACGACCGTCATACCCTTTGGAATCTTTAACCCATGCAAGATTTCACGCAGACGTGCACGTTCCGCTTTATCAGAAATCTTTTTGGAAATACCGTAACTGTTGCGTTTACGTGAATTAGGCATCAAAACCGCAAAACGACCCGCCAACGACAGATATGTTGTCATTGACGCACCCTTTTGACCACGTTCTTCCTTGACCCCTTGGACCAGCAAGATTTGCTTTGGCTTTATAACGTCTTGGATTTTGAATTCGTGGGCACGTTTTGTGAATTCTTTGTTATCTTCGCCGGCACTGTGATCGTCGTATTCGGCGACTTCGTCATTTTCATCGTCTGGGTCGTCATCGTCGTCAACAATGTTGGCATGTGCCAATTCAATAAGTTTCTTTTTTTGTTCAGGTGTTATTTGGTAATAGTCCGGATGAATTTCCGAAAACGGCAAAAATCCGTTTTTACCGGTGCCATAGTCAACAAATGCCGCCTGAAGTGATGGTTCGACACGAATAACCTTGGCCAGATAAATGTTCCCTTTTATCTGGGGCTTTGTGGTTGTTTCGACGTCAAAATCAGAAACCCGGTTCGTTGCCGCATCCACGACGACGACACGTGTTTCCTCCGGGTGGACTGCATCCACATATATTTTTTTTGACATTTTGTAATCCTTTTATGTTGGGGTCGTATGCAATGATAATCCGTCCCCATGGGGCGTCCAAGCCCATGCCAAGGGATTGCACCGCGATAATCATCAGTGTCATTCGGATTTCAGAAAATAGCGATAACATAAACATTTTGTTAAACCCTATTGTCACACGACAAGGGTTATCATAACACGACCATTATACAATTATCAAGGTAATTATTTTTCTTCGTGTTTTCGGGGCATGTGCGGACGTGGAATGTGTTCCAGTTTGTCTTTGACGGTGTCCATTTTTTCTTTGGCTTCGGCCAAAATGCGTTTGATATGCACCCGCAACCACCGTTCATAGATGAAAAACAGACCGCCAATGCCAATCAACGGTAAAACATAGTAAATTATACGATACGCCAACAATGCCCCAAATACGGCCGCTTTATCCACATTGTCGGGTAACGCAATAAGGAAAATGCTTTCGAACACACCGATTCCACCGGGAACCTGGCTGAATACGCCGGTATTCTGGGCGATAATAAAGAACCCAATATATGTTCCGAATGGGATATCCCAGAACGGCCGCAGGCACGAATACAGCACCAACCCCGCCAGCAATCCATCAACCACCCCCAGCAACATCTGTAATGCCGCCATTTTAGTTGTTGGCACGTCAAAGTTCAATTTGCCGATTTTGATGGTCTTTTTATGGAAAATCACCGTCGCGGCAAAATACGCAACAATCGCAGCAATACATCCGATAAATATTGCGGTAAACCCGATGTTCGCCCCGGTTGACTGTTCAAAGAATTCCGCCGGTATAAGGAAATAGCCAATAATAAATATCGCCGCACACCCCAGTGTATATGTTATACCCGAAATAGTCAGCATTTTTACAATGTCGCCACCGCGAATACGCCAACGCGTATAAAGACGATACCGAATTGCACCACCCGACACAACCGCATGCCCGGCATTGTTGCTTATTGCAAACCCCAGCATCCCGGCCAGCATCCATTTCCACCATACAACCTTTTTCGCCTCGCCTACATAATTCAGGGCCAAAAAATCGTATAACGACAACGCAAAATACCCCGCCAGACACGCACAGCACGCCATAACCAGGTTCATAAACGGAATATTCAGCATTGTGTGTGCAATATCATAGATACTGTAATTACGCAACTGCCACCACAACATAACGGCGGCAACGGCGAAAAAGAACAAACCTGCATAACTTATAAGTCGCTTGAACAGGCGTTTTGCTTTGACTGACATAAATATCCTTCTGTATAAGTGCTTACAGGTTATCATTCTTAAAATAAAAATCAAATCGAAAAATTTTTAGTTGGTAAAATGTTCGGTCCGCCTGGGTGTACGTCTACGAGCACGGTTCGGCGTCTGAGTGTGCTTCGGACTGTGCGGCCCACTGCGGTTACGCCGTTCAGTACCGCTCGAATTTCCGCGGGGGCGTTTTCGGGTCGGCCGGCAATTATATAGATATAGAGTTCAGATATCAGAGTGCAGAGTTCAGATAGTTTGTTGACGAGTAAGGCCTTAAGTTCCCCTCCATTGGAGGGGTGTCCACAGGACGGGGTGGTAAGAGAGTATGAAAATAAAGAAACAAACTCTCTAACCACCTC
>Ga0265298_10011853_pt1 | contig 10153 bp, 8 predicted proteins | sample AusTroGonzalo_MG_3_FD_193486 | JGI IMG/M metagenome (GOLD analysis project Ga0265298, IMG submission 193486) | Bovine rumen microbial communities from tropical cattle in Woodstock, Queensland, Australia - Gonzalo_01 | ecosystem: Host-associated > Mammals > Digestive system > Stomach > Rumen ... | reverse complement strand
TCTCAATATAGAAGTATGATTTTTTCTCTTCTCAATATAGAGAGTGTAACTTTTTTCTTAATAATTGTATATTGACTGATTGAACGTTATATTCGAAAGAAATGATACGCCCGCGAGCTAATGTAGCCGTCCCTCTTTTCGAAGAACGCTTTTCAGACGGCACTACCCTCAACAGACGTCGTGGTCGTCCTCTACCTTATGAAATACAAGTACTCGCTACAACAATACCGAAGGGAATTATTAGACCTTTAAGCAGACCAGCGGAGGAAGTGTGGAATGCGTTGAATACGGAGTATAGAGGGCACCTATACGATAAGATAGGAACGAGTGTAAATGGGAGAGCATCTCAATTAATCGACGATGTTTTCAACCGCGATATGTCAATGTTTTTTGTTCATGGTGTGTTTTATGTTGACAACGGGAGAATTCGTTGCGATATGTCTATTCATATAGCAACATACGATGCACAAGATGATGATGGAAATTCATATACATTCACAGAAGTTTTTTGTTTCTTTGATCCGGTAATAACTCCCACCGGATACGAGAGATTGTTTTTTACACAGTACGGAGCAGAGGTTATTACCGATTGGATTGCAACTGCGATAGAAAATGCCGGCTTACGACCGTACGACGTTCTTTTCGAACCAGCAGATTTTGAGCCTCGCAACCCATCTTATTACGAAGCTAGAATGACCAATAGGTGGCTTACGCGGATACCCCCACCTGCATGACGTCATCATCTCATGCATGAAGTGCTTTCTACAAACTTTTTTCTTAATAAATGTATATTGACTGATTGAACGTTATATTCGAAAGAAATGATACGCCCGCGAGCTCGTGTAAATTTAAATACTGAACTATTCACCGTAGGCGATCGATTCGGTGACAATTTTCTTCCTTTTTCTGCTTTCGGTAGACATAGGCCGTTACCTAATCATATTCAAGTGGACTGTCATGGAAATATGGATACGTACGAGCAAACTCATCGTCTTTGGTTATCATTGGTATATGCTTTTATGGATTCTCCCCCTCTACATGAAGCCATTGTAGGCGCTGACAGAGATCCCTCTCCAGATCCAGATCCATATCCACTTCCTTCCTTCCATGGGATTCGCTGGACTGTTTCTGTACGTTATTATAATCCAGAAACAAATGCCTTTGTAGCCAAGCCAATGCAAGTTGGTATAAGTTCGTATAAATGGATGGGAGGGGTTACATGTTCGGTGATTAATTTTTCCTTTTATAATGAAGATGCTGATCATCAAACGTTATTTACAGAAGAAGGAATACTAGCTATTATGACTGCGGTTTCACAAGCGATCCAGGAAGTCGGCCTGGATGCTACAGGATATTTTTTCGGATCCACGCGGTATATGCCTACACACACCGAACGTGCAAATTTCAACGCACTATTGAACATTTAACCCGCCGCGGATGACGTCATCATCTCATGCGTACTACTTTTTTATACCACTTTCCGCCTTTTAAACGTTCCGAACATAAAATTAGTTGTGAATTTTTATTTTCCTTTCTAATTTATTTTGATTTTTGAATGAGTGAAACGACTGCGACAAAAGGAAATATTATCATTAACATCTACATCAGACATGAGCCAAGTGAGAAGGACGGAATCATCAATGGATCTGCTGAAGGATCTATCGCTAGAAGTTCAGAATCTAGACCATGTGCGCAAGCTAGCGCCATGCCAGGCCCGGGTAATGGAGGGAGAGGTAAGGGAAAGCTCCCGCCCCCCTCGTGCAGCTTCAGCTACTATGTCGACGATGAGCGAATCTACGCAGACGACGACCCAGAAGAAATCGCATGAAATCGATGTGACCAAAGATATCATACAGAGATTGAAGAAGGAGGCAGGAGGATACAATTATATTCCTCTGAGCATTGGCAAGTTAGGCGATATTTGGTGGCGTCCAATTCGTGTCGAGTCATTCGAGAAGACCCGCGGCTCTGTCGGGATTCCGATGTGTGTAATCTATACACAGATCTTCATCGACAGTCCCAAAGCCTTTTATGATTCCGAACACTTTATCGCGTTCAAGGCCGATGCAGAAGAAGTATTGAAAGTGTCTTTCCTGCTCCATACTTGTCTGAGAGAAACCGAAGGTTCAAAGCGTCTTTCATTTGATGAATGGAGGGGTGAGATGATGAGAGTTATAGATATGGAGAAGTGTAGTTCAGACGCTGAATTTGCAAAGAAAGTCTTCACTGCTGTGTATAAGACGTGTGATGAGAAACTGCCATCCTGGTGCAAGGTCTTCATGATGAAGAAGCCTACTACCCAGTATATCTTCCCTGAAGGAAGTCAGGTTCATCAGAATCTTAATTCTGTCGCCTGTCAAAGCACTAGCGGTTTCAAGTTTGAGTATCGTGCGCGCATGCTCTTCTGTGTCCCGACCACTTTTGAAGAAGACGAACCCCCTCTCACTCAACCTTTATTTTAAATAAAATCACCCATACCCATTACTGCGCCTCCTGTCACACGAGGTCTCTTTCTTCCTCCCCATCCGTACCCCATTGCTGATGCAACACCCGAAAGGGTATCACCTACATGCGGCACAAATTTCAAAGCTTTACTAACAATGCCTGTTTCTTTGGCGATCTTGTTTAGAGTACGCAGACCAGATTTAATCTTATCCCAGAATCCTGATCCTTCGACCATATCAGTGGTAGGTTCAGAGGCTTGAGCGGCAGACACTACAGGTGCAGATGCCACAGCCTTGTCACCATCTCCCAAAGGATTCATTGCAATCTGACACTGACCCGGAGTAATGGTAGCGACACCGACATATTCGAACAAAAGCCAGAGAGAATAATCACGGTAGTTGCCATAACATTTAGGAATATCAAAGGTAGCAGAAACCTGGAATACCAGATTGTTAGCATTGGCACCGGGGACAAGCTCTTGTTCAGGAATGACAATGTCTGTGCCAGGGATGAGACGAAGAACTGAACCAGCTCCAGGGCAACGACGGAAAGGCATCTGCATAGAACGAGGTACAGGCGTAACGTTCGCAGCACCAGAGTACCTAAATGCACAGTCATGGTTCACGTGAGGATGAAGACGAGACCAGTCTTCGAAATTGTCCTGACAGCCATTAGCTTTAGCTATTCTATAGAGATCATGAACAGCAGCCGTGTTCAGAATCTGCGTAGTATTTGCACAGGTAATGTTCACGTTCTTGAGGAATCCGAAAAGTTTGTTGAAACCATACATAGAAGTGGTTGCGTCCGCCCAAGTGGAAGAAGCTACGGCAGGATCTACTGGTTCCTCTGCGGCCAAGTAGGTGATAACATCGGGTTGATTTGTTTGAAGCGCTGCTTTACTCGGCGCAGCGAAGATCCAAATAGCAGTCGGGATTTCGTTCAATGTGTACACACCACTGGTCAAGGTGACATTTTCATTATCGGCAGTAGTCGAGAGCGGACTGCTCGCATCTGTAATGTATGGGACTAGACGCCTGTACGGAACCACCGTCATAGCAGGAGGAGCAAAACCGGGTGGAAGTGTTTCTACCTGATAACAAAGCTGAACGCTATCAAAATTAACGGTGTAAGATGTAATCCCTTCATCTACAACGCGGATCATGTTACCGAGATCTTGCATGTTAAATGCAATATCAAGGGAAGTAATGTTGTATAAAGGTCTTCCATAAGTGTCATCCAATCTGGAGGAAAAAGGTGATGCAAAAATAGGCTCTCTCCAGGTGACGGTAAATGTTTGATTACCGCTACCGACATTACCGGGAACAATACTATTGTTAGGAGCTGACATAACACCTGCTTCAGTAGGAGAATAACCTTTTGCACTCTGTAAGCATCTACTCGGGAGCCCGAGTTGTCCTGCAGCATATCCGGTAGCGTCTATTGCCAGTTGAGTTACAGCACTATCCTCAGGGGTACTAAATATAACCGATACTGTTTCGCCTTGAATAGGTTCAATATGGCTACCTGATAGCGTAGAATTGGCAACCCTTTCAGTCGGGTGGTTAGCGCAAGCGGTTTCATGCTGCAGAAGAGGTTTATGGTAAGGACAGACATTTGCATATGCTTCAGCCAAACGCCTAGTATCCCAATACCTTTCTTTAGCTCTAAGATAAGAAAGAGGCTGTGAGAAGAAAGCCCCTCCATTAACATTTACCCTAACCTCTTCGCAGCATTTGTTGAAAGGGAAGGAATCAAAAGTCCATCCATCAGTAGTAGGGGCCCTGCTATTAGTTCTGGTAAATGTAAAGGTAGCAGTGATTTCCAGTTCGAAGGAATCTAGATAAGCTCTATCGGTACCAAGAGTGGTAAGATTATTAAAAGTGATATAAGAATTACTAAGACCACTCGGAGGGAGCTTATAAAACTGGTTTTGCTTAGGACCGGTAGTGACGGTATATAAGGGATCGGGCTGCGGCTCAATTCTTGGGTCGACGAGTCTGACTGTAGATACTTTAGCAGCAGACATGTTTCAGAATCAGTCATTCACTAAAACTCAATATGTAAAATTTTTACTTCTGGAATTAAGATTGAATGACTTCTATTATATATAAACCAAGAAGCGGGGTTGAGGTTATGAAAGCCGCCCCTAGAGGTACTAAAATGTTTTTATATAGCGAGTTGTGTTCTCGTCCAGGTAGTGCATATGATATTCTGTGTTCTTTACCACGGAACTCTATCATTCTGTTACAGAATCCAGATAAAATGAATTCAGGACATTGGGTTTCTTTATCTTTCCATCCAGAAACTAAGGAAGTATATTTCTTTAGTTCTTATGGTGGTATGCCAGACAAAGAGAAAAACAGATGGTTATCAATAGAAGGTAGGAGGAAATCAGGTCAGGTAAGAAATCTATTGAACGATGGCTTGAAACAGTTTGCTAGAAGAGGATGGCAAATACATTACAATGATCACCCATATCAGATTGAAGGTGATTCTACAGCTACATGTGGTATTTGGGCCACAGCGTTTATGAACTCTGGTTTAAATCCTGATGAGTTTGAGGAAAGCCATAAAAGTGTATATGATTATTATCGTCAGTTATTTTAGACGGAATGATTGTTGTTTCTCCACCTGGAAAAAATCTCCCCTTCCGTCCACTTGCTGAGACAGTGTTCGGGGAAACTGCTTACCACTTAGATTCATCCTCTGGGTTTTCCGCTCCAGACAATGCGAACTCTGCCTTTGGTGCAGAATGGTACCCTAATATTTTAGCAAACGGAAGACTTACTGCGTTTATACCCGGTAACCCAGGAGCCGGCAAGTCTTATCTGTCCAACGAATTGATTCAGCTTTTACCGCCTGATAGTGAAGTCTTGTTGTTTACGGCTCTGGAGGAAGAGGATGGTAACTTCAAACACTTGAAAGATAGATTGTACAAAATACGTATGGAACCAGATAACTTAAAAGCTCTAACTTTGACGGAGATAAGAAAAAGATGTAAGAACCCTATTCTTCTTTTTGATGATATTGATAAAATTAGAAATAAAGAAGTGGAAAAATTGACGTTTGCTTTGCTAGAGGATGCATTAGCAAATGGGAGAGGACACAAAAAGCATAATGGAGAAGGGGACATACATGTCATTGTTACTTCTCACTCCCTCAACGATTATAGGAAAACAAAGTATACTTTGGAAAACAGTGATTATATTGCTGTTTTTCCACAGTCCACAACATATGCTCAACTCAAACGATTATTTGAAAAAGTCGGATTGGGTAAAGATATGTGCGATAATGTCTTCCGAGTTGGAAAACACGGGGGAGTGAGAAGAGTAATTATAAGAAAGGTAGCACCCATGTATCTTATCGCAGGCTCTCACATCACTTTAATTTGAAAAATTTTTTTTTTATATTACCATTTCCTCTGGTTTCACATCATCTGCAATGACGTAAGTAGGTTTCTGCCTCTCAACATCTCCCATTGCTGCCAGACCACGAGGTCCAAATGTTCCGCCCGGAGAGAAGTAGAGACCCTTGTAGTTTCCTGCTAAACGCGAACCCTCACCCGTATATGGATTTGAACCAAACCAAGGGAAATCCTTCCTTTGCAACTTTTCCTGAGCATCCCTACGCCTTGTAAGAGCAGCTTGCCTGAGCGCTAGCCTCTGAACCTTATTCATCTTCTGCGGTCTTGTTAATCCCGCATGCATCTTTCGTCTAACATAGTTAAATATAGTTTTCTGTGCTGGGTCTGAACAATAGGTCGCCTTCAGTTTTTTAGCAAGTGCCGGTTCTCCCTGGGCCAAGAGAGAATCATAACCAAAAGCTACAGCTAATGCCGTGTCGAGTGTCTTGTCAGGTATTTTAAATCGCGATACTGCATTGAATTGGCTCTTAGCTTCCGGCAGTCCGGCCCATACACTCGGATTGTCGTAAGATGCCTCAATTACTGTCCGGCTCGGCATATCCCAACCTCCTTCAGTTGCTCCTAGCTGCCTCAGAGCATCTGACATTCTCATACCACCCAATAATGCTGCTCTATTGTAAAAAGACATAATAGCAGTCACTCACTCAATATTGTTTCCCTCGAATAAAAATAAGAATGACTGAATCAGAGTATGTTAGAGTAAATGTATCTTCCGCTACCGCAGTACAACGTGATGATGGGTACGGAAATGTTCTTGCTGAAGTTGACATGCAACTACCTTCCAACTTGTTAAACTGTGCAGATGATATCGAAAGTGCCAGGATGGCAGTAATGAAATTACAAGTTCCTTTAACTCAGTTACCAGCTGTCACTATTCCAGTTACAGGATGGCACCAGAACCTGGTGACTGGTGTATATGTAGTTGACCTGCCTTTGAAAGCATTGATCATTCCATATGACATAATTCACGGTGAAAGGGTCACCTCTGACCCTTGCTGGGTACAATACCCGGCTCCTGTAAATTTCTACACCAACACTGTATATAACGAAACAATGGGAGGCTTGAATCCTGGTGAATACGAATTTAGGAGAGGATATCATGAGTTTCCTACTATGCAGAAATTCATGCAGCTGTTTTCTTACTTTGTTCATTCAGCTATAAACAATTCATTCGATTTTGACAACCCTAATTATCGCGGAAACTTTAAACGAGTTGCCACTCCTCGTTTCCAGGTACATAGTGATAATACTATTAGCCTTCGTATCACCGGTGTTAGCACCGGTAACATTGTGCCTTATGGTTATAACAACGGTGTAGCCGGTAATTTCCTAATGCTGGATGACGGATACCATACTGCGAATACCTTCCATCCGTATTATATTGCCGCCAATGAACAATTGAGAAACACACTTCCTACATTACCTTGGGTGCGTTATCCACTTCCTTCGTGGGTTAATGTTGCTGATTGGGATGGTACTCCATATATGTATGTTTTAGAAACATCGGCAGTGGAAGTAACAAGGGAAGTGGCTAATTTTGAATTCACCAGAGCGCCTCCTACGACGGATACGACACTCTTCAAGGGGACTGTTCTTGATTTTCATTTTGCTGAGAGTGATGCTATAACTAACGTAGATATCAACTCGATAGTCCTCTGCATGAATGGTGTAGCTTTCAACCAGCAAGTGTTTCCCGTCAACTATTCTTTGGCTACTGCTCGTCAAGCACAGACTGGTACCATACCTATCATCGAGGTCTACTATCCCTTATGGCAAAGACCTTCTGATAAGACAGGAATGCTCATTATTAAAAATGATACGTTTTCAGACGCTGCTCCAATTAAAATTAACCCGAGTTTACTTAGGGAAAGAAACATTAAGTTTAAGTTGATGTGTATTACATCTAGAGGTGTAATGAAAGAAGTGAGCATCCCTAAGAACCTGCCTTTCACTTTCCAGATCGCTTTCGAACTTACTCGTCGTCGTCGTCCGTGAGTTCTTCCTCTTCATACTCCACATATCCAAATGGTTTTGTATGTATACCATCTGGATCTATCATCCTCTTTCCATCGTTCACTGTCAAACTATCTTTCATAATTTTAACTGTCTTAATCTTCATTGCTTGTCTCTTAAATTGAACGTTGCTAGTGGGAATTGCTTGCAATGTTACCAGCGCGCGTACGTAGTCTTCCCATGTCAACTGATTCTTCTGCGCTGCTGCTGTCACTCCCTTTGCATGTTTACTGAATGCACCCTTTAGAGTCTTATACGCATACAATTTACTTCTTAATGCCACCACTTCATCAATCGAATCATCTTCGCCTGTTTCGCTCTTAATTTGACCTCCCAATTTACCAATTAAGCCAGGGCATTTAGTGTTTATGTAGTCTATCACTTGTTTCGTCGTCCATCCCGGTTCATGTTTAACTCTAATTATAAAGGAATCTGTATCAGTATACACTAGTTCCAATCCATCACCAAAGATTCCTCCCAACTTATCATAGAACAGTTGATACATGTGCAATTTGGCGTATTCAGTAACACATGCACCAATGTATGTAGGTTTGTTCAGCACCACTTCTGTTGCCCCCAATTTAACTATACAACATTCTTCATTCAAACTTACCAATTGCTCCACATTCCCCTCTTCAAGCAATCCTTTCAACTTCTCTCGATTTCTTACGATCAGATACTTTGAACGATTGAACGGGCTTTCAAAAGTCTTACCATAGATACTGTTCCCCATTAACTTGTATACCATCTTTCCTAACTCATCTGTCCTCTTGTTTCTCAACCCTATATTCAATTGCACATAGTCCTTCAAGTAGTCACCTTCCTGAAACACAACAGCATAGTGTAGTTTCCCTATTATCATCCCGTGATTCACATACCATTCCAACAGTTTCCAGTGTACACCGTATTGCTTCTTATCATACAGCGTACCAACTAAGCCAGTAAAAGCCGGCATTTTCGCACCCTCGTTAGCCATACTCCATCTAGCTAAGAACGGGTACAGTTCTCCGTCCCGGTCAAAGTAATCAGACTTGATCAGTGTATGGTCTGGTGCAAATGGGAACTGTTGAGTCTTCTTATGAAGCGGGGGTGGATTGATCAAATCAACACATAGGCATGCTCCCATATCCATGTGCTCTAGCATTGGGACGAATTGGTTCATAAAGAACCAGCTAGGGTTAAAGTTCTCTTCTTCACCAAAGTTTACCCATCTCATTGTCCCACAAGGATACAGATACTTCTGCATAACAAAAGGATACAATCCATTGACATCCAGGTAAAGAATCTTATGAGTATCATCTGCCTTTGCGTATCTCAAGACAGCAGAAGTAACACCTCCTCTTGTCATACTCGAAAAGAACTCTGCGAATCTCGTGTTAGTATACAGGGGTAACTCCAGATCAGGAGACAGACGAAGAAATGCATGCCACGAAGCACTTGGCATACCTATATAATCACATATGTCTATGTGATGAGTTCCAAACAGAGTCCTTCGGGCGTTCAAAAAGATGTCTGTTATCTGCATCACATCGCAACAAAGGTACAGATCATGGTACTGGCAAGCAGTTCTTATGTCAAAGTCAGAACATATGCTCAGAAACTCTGGCTGATTCTCTCTTATCTCATCAAGTGTCACGCTCTCGCTGAAATACTTCTTGTTCTCTTCCAATGGTGCGAATATCTTCTTGAACTCCGATATTGGCGTATCCAGTTTGTCATAACTATCAAAGAAATAATACGGGAACAGATTCTTCTTCAATATCGCATTAGTATACAACGGACCTAGATCATACTTTCTCTCGAACACAGAAAAGAAGTGCTTGAAAGTCTCCGTGTTCTTTGTAATGTCATCGCTCCTAACGCTGTTCACTATTCTCTCTAGGCTCATTGTCATAAACTGGAATGTGTCTCCAATCTTTATCCTTTTGAGTGTCTTGCATCCTGCCTTCTTCCATGTTATCTGGACGCTTTGTAGTCTGTTGATACTCTTCATAATGACAGTAATGGTCATGCTCTTTTCCTTATCTAGTATGTATCTGATGATAAAGTTTGCATCATAGTTCATCGCATTGTGGAAGTACACAAAAATGTTCTCTCTTTCATCCGAGAATTCTTTAAGCAGCTCTATAAACTCATCCATGCTGAAACCAGAATAATAACGATCCCCTTTCACATCATACATACCATAACTCATAAACTCATGGCTTCCATCCGGCAGTATGCAACACTCAAAATCAGCAAAGAAAATACTCTTATCTTCCAATTCTTCGC
>Ga0265298_10011851_pt1 | contig 10154 bp, 9 predicted proteins | sample AusTroGonzalo_MG_3_FD_193486 | JGI IMG/M metagenome (GOLD analysis project Ga0265298, IMG submission 193486) | Bovine rumen microbial communities from tropical cattle in Woodstock, Queensland, Australia - Gonzalo_01 | ecosystem: Host-associated > Mammals > Digestive system > Stomach > Rumen ... | reverse complement strand
GAATAGCTACTCCTTAAATAATTTACGATACAAAAGAACATAACCGTTCCGTAACATCAGCAAATCATTCAGCTGTCACTAACGTGAAGATTTTAACATATACCGATACGCCTGTAAACCAATGAAACAAAAGCGGGGTGAGTAACGGGCGTCCGACAGGAGTTCACTTCTTGATTCACCATGCGGAATATGATATACTTCCTTTCGGAATTTACTCGTAAATGCAAGCAACTTCCGAAAGGCGGTAAAAACATGATTGAACGCAGAAAATATCTGGATGCCCTGATCAGACGCCAATGGAATGGCCGGATCAAAGTGATTACCGGGATCCGCAGATGTGGAAAGAGCACTCTGTTGTTTGACCTGTACAGGGAATATCTTCTTGCAGCCGGTGTTCCCGAGGATAGTATTATTCTGCTGGCGCTGGATGATGACCTGAACAAAAAGTACCGTGATCCGGACTGCCTTTCGGCTTATATCCGGGAGCGCGCGTCTGAATCCGGCCGGAAATACTTTGTTTTTATCGATGAAGTGCAGTTTGCCATCTCCAAAGATGAACTGAAGCAGAAAGAACAGCCTGTCAGGCTATATAGTGTTCTGAACGGATTTCTACGCCTGAAAAATATAGATGTGTATGTAACAGGCAGCAATTCGAAGATGCTTTCAAAGGATATTACCACAGAATTCAGGGGCCGCGGAGATGAAGTGAAGGTATACCCGCTTTCTTTCCGTGAATTTTATGAGGCATACGGTCATGAAAAGACAGATGCCTATAATGAATACAGTATGTATGGCGGAATGCCCTATTTATTGTCTCTGGAGAGAGATGAAGACAAGTTTCAGTATCTGTCCGGCCTGTTTGAGGAAATCTATTTCAAGGATATAGAAGAACGATACAGTGTCGCTCTTCCTGCTTTGCTGCGGGAACTGACCAGTGATCTTTGTTCATCAATCGGTTCACTGACCAATGCCAGCAAAATATCAAGAACGCTTCAGAGCGTAAAGCATGTGAAAGTTGATGCTGAAACAATCAGCGCTTATCTGAAATACCTGACAGAGAGCTTTCTTTTTTCTGAGGCGGTCAGGTATGACATCAAAGGAAAGAAGTATTTTGAATACCCTTCCAAGTACTACTGTACAGATGTCGGGCTTCGCAATGTCAGGCTCGGATTACGTCAGCAGGAAGAAACGCACATTATGGAAAACCTGATCTATAATGAACTGTTGATCCGGGGTTATCATGTGGATGTCGGTGTAATTCCGATAGTGGAAAAAAAACCGGAAGGACAAAGGGAGCAAAAAAACCGCGAGATTGATTTTATCGCAACCAGCGGCAGTAAACGGTATTATATTCAATCGGCTCTGAACATGGACGATCCGGAAAAAGCCAAAGCAGAAGTCAGGCCACTGAATGCGGTGAAGGATTCTTTCAAAAAGATCATCGTATCAAAATCCTACGGAAAAAGCTGGACCGACGAAGAAGGTATCCTCAGAATCAACATCATCGATTTCCTGCTTGATGAAAACAGCCTGGACCGATGAATTTCAGCGGAATGGAACACAGCATGAAAAAGTCATGCTGTATTTTGCTTAGGCTTTCAATTTATTCCACATATGCGAACCAAGAAGGATTATTATCACCAACTTTAGCATAAACCATAATACTCTCTCTGTTCTTCCACTGTTTTCTGTGATCATTCCCCATCAACATATTGGCTCCGCCTGTCAATCCTCCCCCAGCACCTCATCCAGCGCCTGCTCCGGATACTCACACACCAGCAAATTCATGATACATTTTAACACCGGGCAGGATAAAAGAAAAGTTCATCATGAAAATGGAACGAAGGTCGTCCTCATCGTTCCATATACCATTCCGCCTGTACTCCTTCTTGCTGACATGATTTCAGATCATTTGATTGCAAATCAGAAGAAATCAGATTCCAGATTCAACCAGAAAGCGGGGCGGACAACGTTATTGTAGAAGTTGACATTGTCATAGTTGAGCGAGCCGTCGTTGGTCACGATCGCCGCATTGTACAGAGCATTGCCGGGCGACCGAAGCCACCAAAACCCAGTCGGCTCGCCATCCGCTGTCTGATAGATGTCGCTTCTATATGCACCAAAAACAACCGCGTAATCTGTCGGCGCAACACGGGATTTTGTGTTGTTAAGGTTGTTAAGGTCATTATGTGTTACACCCAGGTAGCGGTTCGCTTCCGCACAACTCAGCAGGAAGATCCGGTCCTGCGTATTCTTTCCCCCCGATGTGAGCCATGAGCTGTATCCCTGACCTGAACTGTTATCCACCTTTGTGACCAGGATGGCAGACTGTTCCTTCTCGCTGAAAGCCCTGTTCAGAAAATCGTCATTCAGCCAGGCCCGCAAAGTGCATTGTTCCCAGGTAATAGCAATGAATTCTTTATTGTACGGAACTGCATCCAGCCCGTATCTGCTGAGCAATAGCGCCTTATGGTTTGCTTCGTCATAATCCAGAACCAGCCATTCGATTGCAGTCTGATCATAACTGGTTATTGTCTGCTGATAGGTTCCGAAGGTCACATAGTTTCCTATCGTCTTATATGAGGCAAGCTTCGCTTCGCGAGCAGCAGCAAGATTATCATCATTCTCCAGAAGAGTGTCAACATCCTTGTAACCTTTCAGCTTGATCATAATCTCCACTGCTTCGGCATAATCTCCCTTTGCGGTCAGCGCTATTGCCTGCAGATACTTTGTTTCCGTAATCTGTGCCGCAGAATCGCTGAAGCCGTTCAATGCCTCAAACGATGCTATAGCGTCCTCATATTTCCCTTCCTGCTGAAGCGCTGTTGCCTCCAGATAAATTGTCTCTTTAATCTGCTCTGCTGCATCACCATACGTTCCTGCATGCTCAAACGCAGCTTTTGCCGCATCCCATTCCTGTGCATCGCGCTTCGCTACTCCCAGTTCGTAAAATGGTTTGTTCGCGCGTTCAAAGGAATCCTTATATTCACCAAGACTTATAAACAGCTGATATGCGCTTTCCTGATCACCGGCTGCCTCCAGCGCGGACGCTTCCTGATAGGTTGTCTCTTTTATCTGCTCCGGCGCATCACTATACTTTCCCGCTTTAGTAAATGCAGATATGGCACCGTTCCAATCCCCTGCTTCTCTCCTGGTTATTCCGGCATCATAATACAGCTTATAGGCTCTCTCTGCAGAATCCTTATAATTTCCAAGATTCAGATAGATGGCATGCGCCTTATCCAATTCTCCGGCTTCTTCCTTAGCTGCTGCAACCTTATAACCATCCTCCAGGACAGATGTTACTCGGTCATCTGCGTCCCGGAATCCAGGAATTGAACCGAATGCCCTGGATGTTCCAGAGTAATCACCCTTCTTCAAAAGAGCAACAGCCTGATAATATGTGACTTGTTTGGCAGCATCGCTATATGTGCCAAGTTCCTTCAGAATCGAAATGGCAAAAGAGGTGTCTCCTTCATCACCACTCTTGATTGCCTGATCATACGCGGCTTTCCTGCAGTTTTCCGCACGATCCTTGCTATCTCTGAACAATGGAATGGATTCATATAATTCAATTGCATCAAACCACTTGTTCCCATAAATCCGTGCGCCGTCATATACAGAGGCTTCAATCTGTCTTCCCATATAATAGGTTATCATCATGGAACAATCCTTGAATTCTCCAAGGCTTGCAAATGTTGTGAACGCAGTATCGTAATCTCCTGTTTCTGCGGCATTGATAGCCTTCGTATACAAGGACATTTTTGACGCATCCTCATAAGTGGAAATCTCGTCAAAAATGGCAGCTGCTTCAGTATACTTACCCTCAGTCAACAGCTTATTGGCTCTTTCATACTTTGAGCTTGTGCTTTCCTGGCAAGCAGTCAGGCACAGCAAAAAAGCCAATAAAAGGATTGCAAGGAAAATGGAATGAGTTAAGCGATTGCCAAGTTTCATTTATTCAATCTCCTTTTCAGGTTACAAATCATTTTTCTCCTCATTGGTTATACTTATAGGAAATATATCTTCCCGCAGATTTCTTAAGAATAATATGATCAGCCGGGTTCTCTTTCTCACCTCTGTTTTCCATCAATAACGTCCTGTTTTCCCGGGCTATTTCCTATAATATTATAACTCTTGACACCATATTAATATCCCCTGATATCTCTGTCAAGGATCAGTAAACCCATTAGACACCATCCTTCAAAAAGTGTCGTCCCCATCGTTCCGCGGATCTGGTTCCTGCTGCGGGCCGCGTCATCCCTGCGGGAGATGTCCTTTTTCGCCGGACGGTAACCGGTCTTTCTGTGTTTGCGGGGCATGTGGAATGAACCTCCTTTTTTTGAATGAAAAGGTTTGTATAACAAAACCCGCCCTCTTTCGCAGAAGGCGGATTTCATATAGTTCCATATAAACAGTCCGATGTTTTTGATTGCAGATCAGAAGAAATCAGATTCCAGATCCAACCAGAAAGCGGGGCGGACAACGTTTTTGCTGTGGCTGACATATTTGTAGTGGAGCCTACCATCGGCGTACACGCTTGCCGCATCGTTCTGACTGTAGCCGGGCGACCGAAGCCACCACCACCCTGCCGGCTCGCCGTCTGCTGTCTGACTGCTATCTCTTGTATATGCTCCCTGAGCAATTGCATATGCAGTAGGAGCGATGCGAGATTTGATATTTTTTAGATCATCATATGTTACACCCAGATAACGGTTTGCTTCCACATAGCTCAGCAGGAAAACCTGGTCCTTCGTATTTTGCCCGCCGTTCGTTTTCCATTGGAAGTATCCCTGGCCTAATCTGTTTTTCACATTTGTGACCAAGATAGCAGATTGCTCCTTCGCGCTGAAAGCTTTGTTCAGGAATTCATCGTTCAGCCAGGCCCGCAATGTACATCTTTCCCAGACAACAGATTCCAACTTAGTATGATATGGTATCGTATCCAGTCAGTACTTACTGAGCAGCAGTACCTTGTGGTTTGCCTCATCATAATCCAATACGATCCACTCAATGGCCTCCGAGCCATTATCCAGGTTATTGTCCTGCTCATAGTGTCCGAATTGTATGATATCCCCGACGGCAACAGTTTTTTTCATAGTTTGGGCCAAAGCATCTGATCCGGATGATTCAGCAGATGAATCCACCGACGGAGCAGGATGTCCGCAGCCGCCACAGAAATTGCCAGTGTTTCCCTTCCTTTCACATTCAGGACAGTCCCAGGGTGCGTTCTCACCTATCGCTGAAAAAGAAACGGTAAGAACAGCGATTATCATCCATACGATCAGGCAGGTTCTCTTCATCATCGTATTCCTCACATACCGTAAAACTGATAATTTATTCTACCATCGGACAGGACAAAAGAAAAGTTCATCATTCAAGGGTGAACAAAAAGGGTCGTCCCCATCGTTCGTCCCCATCGTTCTGGACAAAAAGAACCGTCCCCTTTGTTTCCGCCGCTCACAGCACAACAATCGTAATCCCGTGATTCATCCTGCCATAATCAGGATCCCGGACAATGCCCCGGTCCTGCTCCGCCAGCTTCCTGGACGCGGCATCCAGGGGACCGAACCGTTCTCCCGGAATATACTCCCGGATATAGTTTTTCCGTTTCATTTCCGCCAGTTCTTTCCGGACTCCGGCGCAGATCTTTCCGCCCCGCCCCGTGCTTCCGTACCCATGGATCAGTTTCACCGCGCGGATCCCGCTGGCCCGCATTTCCTGCAGGCCCATATTCATCCTGTCCAGGGCCTCCTCCACCAGGGGCATTCCCTCTTCCAGGTTCAGCCTGGCAATCCCGCCGCGCGTATCGTTCCGCTTCCCGGACGGGCGGGAATCGGCATCCTTCATGACCGGGCCGTTATACCGGTCCAGGTATTCCAGGAACTCCATCGTTTCTTCCTCCGGAGTTTGTTCCGGCACAGGATCTGGTTTTTTCCGGGCAGGCGGCGTTTTCACCGGTACCACATTCCGCCCTGGAACAGCGGCAGGCGCATGACCGGAAAGGGGCGGTTTCACAGCGGCTTTCCTTTTTTCCGCCTCCGCCTCGCGCTTCTGCCTGGCATTCATTTTTGCTTTCATTTCAGGCTTTCCCCCGCTTCCTCCCTGTGCGCAAGCAGGTAATCCGGATAGATTCACGCGCTTCTGAACATGTTATCCAGCAGCATAGTAATGGATTAGTATTATAATGGCGCTGAATATCTTCTGAATGCATTGCCATTAGAGCGATTCTCCTTAAGCATTATTGATATTTATTCTTTGTTGTCATTCCAGGGTTCATCATATCCCATTGCGTTCGCTGTCACCCAACCCCGTCATTGTCGGATCCACCAGCACGCCGATCAGACACGGGAAGGTCAGGATCTGGTTCAGCTGTTCCATGACGCTGCTCTTTGTAATGTCCGGAATAAATATATCAGAGTGTAGCCAGAGGGACAGTGGATGCCGGATGAACCGTCCCCGTGGCCCCTTTTTTGACATAATCCTCGGTGAATGCACATTTTTGTCCGTTCACCGAGGATTATCCCTCAATATGAACAGGCTCATGCCTCATCGTGACGTTTCGGGCGAACCCGATCTGATTCCGTTCAGGCGATTGAATCCAGGCCTATGATTTGCAAAAAGCAACGGTTAAGCGACGCAAAGTCGGGATTCCTGTCTTCCGGAAGAGCATTCCCGATGGCTTTCTGACGCTGCAGTTCATCCCGGATAAAGCTGCGGATTGCAGGGATCTGTGGGTTGCCTTCTTTCTCTGTCGTCACTTTTTTTCTTTCCAGCAAGTACTGTATGGCGGCACGCAATTCGGGATCAAGATCCATTGTCAGCAGATCATCAAACAACACCGGCGGAATCTGGTGTGTCTGTTCGATCCATCTCGCTGCCAGAAGAGGCCTCAGCGCATAGAAATACTTCTTGTAGCGAACGCTCTCTTCGGTCAGGTAATTGGAATAGGTCGACATTGCCGTCCCATAATAATGGCAGACGGCTGTTTTTTCAGAGAAATAGGCCTTTGCCGTTTCCCTTACCCGATTCCATTCGTCCGTTGTCCTGTATATGATCGGAGAATAGCTCCACTCAAACAGCGAGGCATTTCCCCGGGCAAACAGTTTCATGGCTTTCCGCAGGTCCCATCCGTTGATATCCAGGACTTCATCAAGCTTCCAGTTAATCATGTCCCGGGGCTCGTCCAGCCGCAGGTAATCCGCCGCGGGACGGACATAAACAAACCGGACGTCATAATCACTGTCAGGAGAAGCAAATCCCCAGGAACGGCTGCCGGATTCCACAGCGTGCAGAATCCGCACGCCGTGCCGCTGTTCGACCTTTTCCAGTTCAGACTGGATTATTCCGAGTATTTCCATCAGTAATCCTCCATCACCGCATGCCGGTTTACGCTTTCAACAAAAGATCCTACTTTTTCCATGTCCGGATTGTCCGGCAAAGTGGTTTTCTGTGCCGCTTCCCTGAAATGATGCTCATAATGGTCCAGTATATCATAGAATTCCGGCATCATCGTTCCGTCTTCCGCCATAAAACCGCCGTTCCGGATTTTCATCAGAAGAGGCAGGTCATCCTGCCTGCAGGTTATGATCATATGCTTTTCCAGGATATCGATGACAGTCATCAGTAAACGAACCAGATGCATGGCATGCTTGTTCAGATGGTTACTGTCCTTTTTGTGGTTCCGGTGGCCGATCTTATCATAGTCGCGGACAACACAGCGCAGCGTATCCAGCATGCTGTTGTAATCCCGGAGCGGCACATGCTGATAGTTCGCGTCCACAAAGATCTCCGTCTCCAGTTCCGGCGTTACCGCCTTGTCAATATACAGCCGCACCGTACCGGAACCGGACCGCGGGTTTCGCCTGCTGAAATCATCCATGGCATTCTGAACAGAGTTCAGGATGTGTTTTTCCCGTTCTGTCTGCGGAAGGGAATCCCGGGCGATGGCGTTCTGCAAGCGGCGAAGCTGCGCGCTGGCATATCCCCCGAAAGCTTTGACGGCGCGTTTGGACAGGAACAATGACTGATGGTCCAGCAGCTCCGCTCCCAGCGGGGAGATAATCATATACTTATCCCTCGGCAGGCCAAGGATTTCGCAGCTGTTCGGGTTGCAGTCCAGCAGCAGCCTGACCAGTTTATTAAACCCGTATACAACAGTGTCTGTGGCAGTATCCACATACTGCTCGAATTCTGTCAGCCCAAGGATGTCTGAAGGCTGCTGCATGGCCACACCGCGGAAGTCCACATCGCTGTCTTCCCGGTTCGTACCGTAGCCATAACTCCCGGATAAACCCAGCAGCATGATTTTACTGGCAAGATGTTCATTTTCACGCAGAAATGAATACTCTGCTCCTTCAGGAATCTTCATGAAATCTGGTGAGCGCATGATGAATCACCTCCTGTAATAGCGGCTTCCCCTTTCCCCCCGGTGCGCCGGACCAGTACCCCGGCCTTTATATCAAACACGCCTTCCTCCGTAAAACCGTCCGTCTCATCTGCGGCAGCGGTTTTTTCTGTTCTTTTTCCCTGTGAAATGGATTATACCACATGAAACTCCATTCGTTCCAATGTTTCCGTTCCGGCTGAAACAGCCGCTACGTGCGTGCTGAGCGCGCTATGAAATGTATTGCCATACCCTTCATTGACAGTATCGTTATTCTGCTGATAAAATCCGACGATGTAAAGAAGTGTACGGAAGGCAGGCGGCATCATGAAAAAAACCATTGTCCGCATCGGGATCCTGTTGCTGGTCAGCCTGGTCCTGGCTGTGGCGCTGGAGGCGCTGCAGCTCTGGTCCCAGCCGAAGGAGTATGAACCGGAACTGAAAGTGGTACAGGAGGCCGTATCGCTGGATTTCAGCCAGGCGGAACTGACCAACGCCAGCACCGACGGGGATACCCTGAAAACGAAGGGTGAAGGATCGGTCATCCTGTTCCGCTTTGAGCCGCCGGAAACCCTTTCCTACCTGACCATTGAATCCAAAAAGCATATCCGCAGCACCATTCCCATCCGGATTTCCCTGTCCCGGGACGGCGCCGCGTTCCCGGATTCAGATGTTTTCGAAATAGATGCCGTTCCCGAATCCGTGACCTGGACGGCGCAGTTCCCGGAAGGACAGTATGCCGCGGTGAAAATTGAAACCGACGGCAAATTCTCCATCCGTTCCATCAACTGCCGGGACGCGGTGACCGAGCGGGTGGTAATACAGGAAAGTCCCCGCCTGTGGCGTGTCGCGCTGCTGACAGCGGTACTGTTCTTCGTCCTGCTTGTACTCCGCTGGTTCCGGGCGGGGCAGCGGCTGAAAAACTGTTTCCGGCTCAGCCTGGCCTTCCTGAAGGAAAACCGCAGGAAGATTCCGCTGCGCCTGCTGCTTTTCCTGGCCGCCGGCGCGCTGGGGTATGCCGTTGTCCGCTGGATCATCGCCGGCAGCCTGGCTGAAAGCATCAACGTGCCGCGGCAGCTGTTCTGCGTAAGCGCGGGACTTGCCCTGGCCGGGCTGGTGACCTTCCCGAAAGTGCCCGGGGCCAAACCCGAAAGGCTGTTTGTCCTTTTCTGCCTGCTGACCGGCTGCCTGATGGTCTTCATCTTTCCCAACAACGCATCGGTCAACTGGGACGCGGAATACCATTTTGAGCAGGCGCTGCGGTACTCCTACCTCGGCGAGGACCGCTCCACCAAGCCGGACAACAGCTTCATCCAGCTGACCGCGATTGAGGAAATCAACTACGACTGGGAGACCCGGAACCAGTACCAGCAGATACAGGACCAGAGCTACCTGGACGGCGCGTCCTCGCTCGGCTATCCGAGCCTGATGCCGAACAGCATCTATGAAATCTTCGCCGGAACGGGCCTGTTCCTGGGCAGGGTGTTCCGCCTTCCCTGGAACTGGATGCTGTATATGGGAAAGCTGTTTAACCTGCTGGCCTATACCGCGTGCGGATACTTCGCCATCCGGCGGCTGAAGAGCGGGAAGATGATTCTGGCCTGCATCCTGCTGATTCCGACGAATGTTTTCCTGGCTTCCACTTTCTCCTATGATCCCGGCGTCACGGGCTTCCTCGCCCTTTCGCTGAGCTTCTGGTTTGCGGAATGGCAGGAGCCGGAAAAGAAACTGACAGGACGTCACGCCTTTGTGATTCTTTTCTCCGAAG
>Ga0265298_10011850_pt1 | contig 10154 bp, 7 predicted proteins | sample AusTroGonzalo_MG_3_FD_193486 | JGI IMG/M metagenome (GOLD analysis project Ga0265298, IMG submission 193486) | Bovine rumen microbial communities from tropical cattle in Woodstock, Queensland, Australia - Gonzalo_01 | ecosystem: Host-associated > Mammals > Digestive system > Stomach > Rumen ... | reverse complement strand
GTGATGAATCCCTCCACGATTTGACGTGCCAAGAACTCCAAGCTGCCGAATTGCGTCAGCCGGTTCCTATCGATTGAAAAGCCCAATGGGAATGCTGAATTAGGAATGCTGAATTAGGAATGCAATAACTCAGCATTCCGCATTCAGCATTCAGCATTTTAGAACAATTTTTCCAGTTTCTCCACAAACACCTTCTTGGGAGCGGCGCCGACGTTCTTGTCGACGGGCTGTCCGCCCTTGAAATACAGAACGGTGGGGATGTTCATGATGCCGAACTTGGCGGCGGTGCCTGGGCATTCCTCGACGTCGCACTTCACGGCGATCACCTTGCCATCATATTCTTCCGAGAGTTCCTCGATGATGGGTTCCACCTTCTTGCAGGGGCCGCACCACGTGGCGCCAAAGTCCACCATCACGGGGAGTTCCGCTTTCAGGACGACTTCTTCAAAACGGTCGTCAGTCATTTGAATTACTGCCATAGTCTTAATTGTTTAGTTTATAGTTTTGTTCCTACTCGTTTTCGGTTTGCAAAGATACAAATTTTCTTTTTTATCGCAAGTCAAATTCCACAAAAGGCAACTTTTCCAACAGCGGCAACACTTCCTGCGCGTTGATGGCACCTTTTACGGGTGTCATGTTACACGATTTCTTGTCTAACGGGTCGAAGAGATGCAACTTATAGCTCTGTCTTCCAGGATTTTCCTTCAACACCTTGATAAACTCATCCATGCTTTCCTTGTTCATCTCAGCCACATTCAATTTGATGTAGACCGTCTTGGAAGTGGTTTCCAAAAGCGAGTCGAGTAAACGCGCCTCACTGAAACGCACTTCCAGCGTTTGCAGCACGACATTCGGGTCTTGTCCCGCCCTCGGAAAAGGTCTATCCAAGATACCAGAAAGCATCACGAAAGAATTGAGTGTCAGAAGGTTCCTGCAATTCGCGTAGTTCTCCTTGAACAAGGCGAACTGCAAAGCACCAGTTTGGTCCTCGATGGTAAAGCGACCATAAGGATTGCCGTTTTTGGCGGTATATTCCTCGGCACGCGTAATCTGTCCGCCCAGACGCACAGGGCGCTTCAGGTTCTTCTCCACATCGTTCATCGCCGCTTTCAGCCCTTCCACGTCGCAGTTGCAGAAATACTTGATGGGCAAGTGATAGACCTGCATGGGATGCGAGGAGATATAAAAGCCTAAAGCTTCCTTCTCCATCTCCAGTTCCTTCATCTTCGACCAAGGCTCGCACTGTGGCAAAGGCATGTTGAAGGCTTCCTCTGCCCCACCCTCATCGCCGAAACCGAAGAGATCCATCTGCGACGAGTTCTTGCGTTCATTGTATGAGGCTACCATGCGCATGGCCTTTTCAGCGAAGGCGGCAGACTCATTGGGCGCAATGTAGAACAACATAGCGCGGTGGAAGCCCTTGAAACTATCAAAGCAACCCGCCATACCCATACTCTCCAAAGCCCTGACGTTAAGCCCTTTATCTGCAACGCGCATCACAAAGTCACCAAAGTCTTTGAACTTGCCGTGGGCCTCGCGTTCCTCCACGATGCCGGCCACCGCAGCTTCGCCCACGCTCTTGATGCCACCCATGCCGTAACGGATTTCGCCTTTCTCGTTGACGGAGAACTTGTATTCCGACTCGTTCACGTCAGGACCCAAGACTTCAATCTTCATGCGCTTGCATTCTTCGGTCATGAAATTGACCTGCTTAATGTCGCCCAACTCGTTGTTCAAGACCGCCGCCATGAACTCGGCCGGATAGTGCGCCTTAAGGTAAGCCGTTTGGTATGAAACCCATGAATAGCAGGCCGCGTGAGATTTGTTGAAAGCATAGGAAGCGAACTTTTTCCACTCTTCCCAAATCTTCTCCAAACGCTTCTTCACCTCTTCTTCGGGCAAGTTTTCTGTCTTGGTCAGCTTGGCAACACCTTGTTTCATGAACTTGCCATACAATTCCTCCATCTTGGCCAACTGCTTCTTACCCATGGCTTTACGCAAAGTATCGGACTCACCTCTCGTGAAGTCGGCCAACTCACGCGACAGCAACATCACCTGCTCTTGATACACGCAGATGCCGTAGGTGTCCTTCAGGTACTTCTCCATGCAGTCGAAGTCGTACTTGATTTCCTGCCGACCTTGTTTACGAGCGATGAAGTCAGGGATGTTGTCCATCGGGCCAGGACGGTAAAGGGCATTCATAGCGATAATGTCGCCGATGACCGAAGGCTGCAACTCGCGTAAGTATTTCTGCATGCCAGGCGATTCAAACTGGAAGGTGCCGATGGTGTTGCCCGCCGAGTACAATTCGTAAGTCTCCTTGTCATCAATCGGGATGTGGTCGATATCGATATCAATGCCACGGGTTTTCTTGATATTGTGCAACGCGTCCTTAATCAACGTCAAGGTCTTCAAGCCCAAGAAGTCCATCTTGATGAGACCCACAGTTTCAATAACATGACCGTCATATTGGGTCACAACAACGTCTTCCTTGGTGTCCTTGTCTCTCACCGTACACACTGGCGCGACATTAGTTAGGTCATCGGCGCCAATGATGACACCACAGGCGTGGATGCCCACCTGACGGTTGGTGTCCTCCAGTTCCTCGGCGTAGGTCAGCATGGACGAGACGTTCTTGTCGTCGCCATTGAGCATTTCCTTCAGCTCAGGTACGTATTTGTAGCAGTTCTTCAGATTGACCTTGGGCATCTTCTTGGGCAGTTCGCCTTCCACAGCCTTCACTGCGGCTTCGTCGAAGTTGCGGTCAGGGATGTAGCTCTTGATTTTGTTCACTTCAGGTAGCGGCACCTTCTGCACACGCCCCACGTCTTGGATGGCCGACTTGGCCGCCATAGTGCCGTAGGTAATAATGTGCGCTACTTTTTCCTTGCCGTATTTTTTGGTCACCCAGTCGAGCACGCGGTCGCGGCCATCATCATCGAAGTCGACATCGATATCAGGCAGAGAGATACGGTCAGGATTGAGGAAACGCTCAAACAGCAAATCATACTTCAATGGATTCAAATCGGTGATCTTCAAGCAATAAGCCACAACAGAGCCAGCAGCCGAGCCACGACCTGGACCGACCGAGACATTCAACTCCTCGCGTGCCGCTCGGATATAGTCGCTCACGATAAGGAAGTAGCCTGGGAAGCCCATGGTCTTCATCACGTGCAGTTCAAACTTGATGCGCTCCTTTTGCTCCTCGGTAAGGTTCTCGCCATAACGCTCTTTGGCACCTTCCCAAGTCAGCTTGGCAAGATAGTCGGCCTCCAGCTTGATACGGTACAGGCGATCGTAACCACCCATCTTCTGTACCTTCTTCTCCCCTGCCTCCTGACTCATGATCACGTTGCCATGCTCATCGCGGGTAAACTCGTTAAAGAGGTCCTCCTCGGTGTATTTCTGGCGGTACTCCTCCTCGGTGCCGAAGTCCTCAGGAATAGGGAACTTCGGCATGATGGGGTCGGAGTCGATGCTGTAGGTCTCCACCTTGTCAACAATCTCCTGCGTGTTTTCCAACACCTCGGGATGGTCGGAGAAGATGCGGCCCATCTCGGCGGGCGTCTTCAGCCATTCCTGTTTGGTGTAGTGCATTCGGGTGGGGTCGTCAAGGTCCTTACCCGTGCTGAGGCAGATGAGGCGGTCGTGCGCCTCGCCATGTTCCTCCTCCACAAAGTGCACATCATTGGTGGCGATGACTTTAATGTCGTATTTCTTTGCCAAGTCGAAGAGGATCTTGTTCACCTCTTTTTGACGCTCGTAGACTTCGGTGTCGCCACCGGGTTTGTCGGTCTTATGGCGCTGCACTTCGAGATAATAGTCATCTCCAAAGAGGCTCTTAAACCATTGAATGGAGGCTTCGGCACCGGTCATGTCGCCATTCATAATCTTTTGCGGCACTTCGCCAGCGAGGCATGCCGAACTGCAAATCAAGCCTTCGTGGTATTTTTCGAGCAGACTGTGGTCGATACGGGGATTATAATAGAAACCATCCGTGTAGGCGATAGAACTCAGCTTGCAGAGGCTATGGTAGCCCGCCTTGTTTTTGGCTAATAGGATAAGGTGCCAGCCACGGTCTTGACGGCCTTCGCGCTTGTCGATGCTGACGGGCGCGCAATACGTCTCGATGCCATAAATCGGCTTGAAAAACTGGCCATTCAATTTCTCGATTTCTTCTTGAGCAGCAATCTTTTCTTCCTCGGTAGACTCAGGCTTGTCAATAATGGCTTGTTGCTCCTTGATGGCATCCTTCACCTTGCCGTTTTCCTTGTTCACCGTGTCGGCAAAGTCCTTGATGCCGAACATATTACCATGGTCGGTGAGGGCAAGGCTGTACATGCCGTTTTTCTTGCATTTCGCCACCAAGTCGGGCACCTTCGACATGCCATCCAGCATGGAATAATGCGAGTGGACGTGCAAGTGGGTGAAGTGTTGTGGCACATAGTCGCCGAATTCGGGCTCTTCCTCTCCTTTTTCTTCCACATCGAAGTTCGATTCCACCTTGATGCCCGCAGGCTGAATCACATCGGGGTTGGCTGCCTTGAAGGCGGCAATGAACTGGGCATCGACATGCAGGTCATTTTCATCCAGCACGCCGCGACGGATCAGTTCGAGGAAGACGCGTGCCGTGGCCTCCACGTCGGCGCATGCGTTATGAGCCGAGTCGAAATACTCGCCAAACAACAGGTGATGGAACTCACCCAGGCGCGGCAGCTTGAATTTACCGCCCTTGCCGCCAGGAAACTGGCAGAACTCGGCCGTCTTCTCCGTGCAGGTGTCGATGATTTGCCAGCGGCGCAAGGGATTCTCTCGACCACAGCGCAGGAACTCGCATCCCAGCACATTGAGGTCGAAGTTGATATTGTGGCCGACCAAGTATTTGGCTTTGGTGGCGGAGATCATAAACAAGTCAAGCACCTCGTTGAGCGGCTTGCCGTATTTCATGGCGTGCTCGGTGGAGATGCCATGCACCATCTTGGCGTCGATGGGGATGACAAAGCCGTCAGGCTGCACAAGATAGTTATGGTTTTCCACGAAGCGGCCCTTGTCGTCATGGATCTGCCATGCCAGCTGCACCATACGAGGCCAGTTGTCGAAGTCGGTCAGCGGGGCATTTTCAATTTTGGGAAGACCGGTGGTCTCTGTATCGAAGACTAAAAACATAATCAGTTGAGAGTTTAGAGTTTAGAGCGTAGAGTCCGAGAAGATTCTGCTCAAGTTTTCAGCCTTCAAAGATAGGAAATTTTGGCGGACGACGCAAGGTTACAAAAAATAAAAAACAAATCATCTACGAATTTCAAGACAATTCACTCGCTTAAGCAACTATTTATGTATTTTTGCTTCATAATAAATAACCCAAAGCAATCTCATCATGCAAAATCTCAAACACCTCTTCCTAATCCTCATGGCCTTGCTGACATGCCGCACGGCTATGGCGCAAGATTACTTCCTCGACCGCTTCTACTCCGACGACGAAGTTGATCAAGTGCAGTTCTACTACAACGCCAACAACTTGTTGGAAGCCTGCCGTTCCACCTCCAACATGGGCGGCGAAATCGATGATCTTATCGACTCGCTCTTCTATGATGATCGCGGCAACGTAACCCGCATCGACTGCTACCAGTTCTATGACAACGAATGGATCTTCCCGAGCTACATCTCCTATACCTACGACGACAACAACCACCGCCTCACCCGCACCAACTACAACGATTGGGGCAGCGGCTTCGAGGTGCAAGGCGTATACTCTTACCAGTACGATGGCGACGTGCTCACCGGCTATGAGATGACCCTCGGCGGCATGCTGCTCATGCGCGGCACCTATAGCTACGACAACGGCCTCTGCACCCAACTCATCGAAGAATACAACGATGTCTGGGGAGGCACCGGCTGGAGCAACTCAGCCCTGACCACCTACTTCTATGACGAGGCAGGCCATTGCACCAACGAAAACTACTTCTATTGGGAAAACGGCTGGCTACCCGACTCCAGCACCGAAAGAATCTATGATGCCAACGGCAACTGCATGCATCGTGAAAAAAGCTCCAACGGCCAAGTCGTCGACCGCGTGAGCTACGCATACGATGAAGAATGCACCATCAACCATGTGCTCCTGCCCTATCACCCCGAGCCCTTCTATACCTGGGACCCATTCGCCAACCGTCCCCTCAGCTATGCCTGGGAGACCGCTAACGACGGCGGACAGCTCGTTTACGTTTGCGACTATATCTTCAAATATGGTGCCTTCGAAGGCGTTCCACATAACGAAGCACCTGTCAAGGATATGATGCTTGTCTATCCCAACCCCTCCCAAGGCGAGATGACCCTCTGCCTCGAAGGCATGCGCCGCTATGAGATTATCGACATGAACGGCCAAACCGTCATGCAAGGCCAAGCCAACGGGAAACGGCACACCATCAATGTATCCAGTTTGGCTTCAGGCATGTATTTAGTGAAAGCCTACAACGGCCAAAGTTGGAACATCAGCAAGGTGCAGGTGAAATAAGGTCAGGCCTTCCTCTCCGTCAAAATCATAAACAATATCGCAAAGAGGATCAACGCCACGCCGATGGCCACATTGAGCGTGAAGGCCTCTTTGAAGACCAAGGTTCCAATGACGATGGCCGTCAAAGGTTCAAGGATACCGAGGATAGAGGTCTTGGTGGCGCCGACAGCCTTGCTCGATGCTGCCAAGGTGATGGTGGCGATAGCCGTGGGCAGCACCGCCAAGCCCAATATATTCAGCCAACTGTCAACATCAGGGACGGGATTGAGATGCACACCGAAACCAGAAAGGGCAAACAGCATCACCGAGCCAATCATGAAACAATAGAAAGTCAAGGTGAGATTAGGGATGGCCTTTACTTGCTTGCTCTGGTTGACGATCACTATAAATAAGGTATAGCACAATCCCGAGGTCACCACAAGGGCAATGCCGCGCCAGTCGATGAAGCCACCACCGCCCTTGAGCGAGAGCAAAACGGCACCTGCCACGCCTGCAAAGATGGAAAGCCATGTCTTCCAAGTCGGAAACTGACCGAAAATCATCATAATCAATGCGACCATGATGGGATAAACGTACAGAATGCTCGTTGCGATACCCGAATCGATGTATTTATATGCCTCAAACAAGGTGATGCTGCACCCGGTGAACAAAATGCCGAGAATCATCATCAACCCGAACTGCTTCCAAGTGATGCGAATCTGCTTCTTTACTATCAGCATATAAACCAGCATCAACAAAGTGGCTACACCATAACGGTAGAACAGCAAGGAATTGACATCCAAACCCTTGTTTTTGATGACTGGCACGCCAAACAGCGGGTTCATGCCATAAGTGATGCCTGAGATGATGCCAGCGATATAACCCCAACGAAGATTTTTATCCTTTTTCATGATCAGTATCCCAAAAAAAACGTGCAAAAATACGTTTTTTTCAAGTATTTATTCTGCTTTTGAAACCTTGGAAAGAAATGGCTTATTTTTTCAAAAAAAAAATCTCAATTGACACAAATAATCTCGACAAAATGATTATCTTTGCTCGTTCAAAACGACAAAGCATAGCGAAGACTAAAGGCTCGGTCTGCGCGAAAGCTGAAACCATTGATGAGCCCACCCTAAAACCAACCGACATGGACAACCAAAGAAAAAACACCTTCAAGGAAGACTTGATGAGAAACTTCAAGCAACTGAAAGAGAGCAGGGCTGAAAGCGTAGCCGAAGAACTTGAAATCATCTATCGCCGCAAGATTGAAGACCTTTGCCACCTCATCAGAAACTACGATAGAGACCGTGAGAACATCATCCTCGACCTCTCGCCCGTCAACGCCCTCAGCGGCGCCGTGGTGCCTTCCGACTTCAAGGCAGACGACTTCATGATGAAAGACCTTGAAATCGGCCGCAACAAGCGCGATGCCCTCATCAACTTGCAAATCATGACGGAACGCTATGTCGAACTCTTTGGCGACCTCAACGACGGTGGCGTAGCCAAAAAGACGCTGGAAGCCAATAAAATGGAGGTATAACCATGGGAGGCGGCTTTTATTCATTCGACCGCGCACAAGCCAGGTCGACCAGTTATAAGACACAAAGCAGGGAGCAAATCTTTCACAACCGTAGCATTGACCCGCTGATGAACATCAAGGGCAAAATCAGGGAGTCGTGCGATAGCGAAGAACACCCCAAGTCCTACCCCATCATCATCGGCCTCGATGTGACAGGTAGCATGGGACGTGTGCCCGAGAACCTCATCAAGGAAGCCTTCCCTGAAATCATGAAGACCGTCATGGAGAAAGGCGTTGAGCATGCGCAGATTTGCTTCGTTGGTATCGGCGACCACTACAGCGACAACGCGCCCATCCAAGTGGGACAGTTTGAAACCTCCGACGAGTTGACCGAGAAATGGCTGAAAGCCATCTACATCGAAGGCGGCGGCGGCGGCAACAACGGGGAATCGTACCAGCTCGCCTGGTATTTCGCGGCCTTCCATACCAAAATCGACTCGTTTGAGAAACGAGGCATCAAGGGCACACTCATCACCATCGGCGACGAGCCCTGCCATGGTTCCATCCAAGGCAACGTTCTCAGAGACCTCTTTGGCGAAGGCGAAGGCGAAATACTGACCTCCGAATTGCTGAAGGAAGTCCAAAAGAAATGGGATGTCTACCACATCAACGTCAACGACTACTCCAGCGACCATTACAACTCTCCACGCAAATGGGGTGGATTGTTGGGTGATGACAAACTGCTACTCTCGGAAAGCATGGAGTCGAAAGAAATCGGCGGCATCCTCTCCTCCGTCATCATTTCGTCATACAAGAAAAACACGGGTGCCTACATAACCTCAAACGGTGGTGGCATCCAACACCAACTGTGATGAGACGTTCCATCGTGTTGGGTTTGGCCTTCGGCGACGAAGGCAAGGGCGCAACCACACAATGGCTTTGCCAGCAGGCCTTGAAATATGGGAGAAATCCATATGTCATCCGCTTCAACGGCGGCGCACAGGCAGCCCATACGGTCAACCTCAACAGCGAGGAACACATCTGCTCAACTTACGGAAGTGGGGTACTCCTAGGAGTCCCCACTTTCCTTGAAAGAGACTTCTATTTCGACCCTATTGCCGCTTTCAACGAGTATAAGACACTTGAGACAAAGTCGCCTTCCCTTTTTGTCCATCCCGACTGCCGCGTCGTGACCCCATACGACATCATGGCGGGCATTAACAACGCCAAAGTCATTAAAGACGGGACATGCGGCAAAGGCATTTTCCAGACCTTCAAGCGATACAACTGCTCCAACTTTCAAAGTGTCCTGCCAAACAAAGACAAAGAGGACTTCCTCCGGATGTTCCTCTATCAAGTGAGGCGCTATTACCAAGCCGAAAAAGACTATTATCTGGAAGACCTGTTCGTTCAATCAATGAAGGATTTGCCCTTCTCGGTGACTTCAAAGCCCCCCATTTCTGATGACACTGAAGTCGTTTACGAAGGTGCACAAGGCCTACTGCTTGACATGGACTACGGCTTCTATCCCCATGTCACCCCTTCGCATACGGGACTCGATAATATCCCTCCCGACGTGCTCGCTGATGCCGATGTCTATTTGGTCACCAGAACCTACACCACACGCCACGGTAATGGCTACGAGCCTCGGCAGCCGCTCTCATGGGACCTTTCCGCCAAGCACGAGACCAATGTCGAAAACGAGTACCAAGGCAAATTCAAGACAGGTGCCTTGGACTTCGATTTGATTTACAAGGCCATCGACCGTCATCATTTAGACGTTTGGCAGCAAAAACACCATCTGCAATACCACCTAATGGTCACCCACGGAGACCTTGCCCTACAAAACAGTTACATAGAATACATCGTTCACAATCAGGTTTTTAAAGAAAAAGCCAAGGATTTGAACGACATCAAGCAATTGTTCATTCGCATGATGGAAAATGTGCCCGTCACCTTCCAATCCATCAAGGTCAGCCTATCGCCAGAAGGGTTGCAGGTCTGAGTTGCGACAGGGCCTCGAGAAAAATTTGCATCGCACTGATTGTCAATCCAACAAAAAGTTGTACTTTTGCAGCCGAAACCTCGGGTAGGTTTTAGTTAATTCATTAAAAATCAACTTAAAACATTAAATTATGCCTGCAAAAA
>Ga0265298_10011849_pt1 | contig 10155 bp, 8 predicted proteins | sample AusTroGonzalo_MG_3_FD_193486 | JGI IMG/M metagenome (GOLD analysis project Ga0265298, IMG submission 193486) | Bovine rumen microbial communities from tropical cattle in Woodstock, Queensland, Australia - Gonzalo_01 | ecosystem: Host-associated > Mammals > Digestive system > Stomach > Rumen ... | reverse complement strand
GGTCACATGCTTGCTGTAGGCCTCCGCCGCCAGCTCGTTCGCCGTTTTTCCGCCGGCCTTTTCCAGGGGAACATTCCAGTCGAATTTCGTTGAGTCGATGATATCCCCGTACAGGTGCAGATAGAGCTTTTTCACTTCCCAGGTTCCGTATTTGCCGGCGGAGTCCGGATACTTCTCCGGGTTGGCCGCGAATTCCCAGCATTCCACAGCCGCCTTGGCCACCATAATATGCTGCTGGTGGCCGTATTCCCCTTTCAGGTCATGGGTCACGACCACGTCCGGCTTATACTTCCGGAACAGCTCCGTAATCATGGTGAGCAGGGCTTTCTTGCCCCCATCCACCTTTTTGTAGGCTTCGTCCAGCGTATCGGACCATACGTCCCGCACGTTCAGAAAGACCGGATATTGCCTGACCCCGATCGTCCACAGGCCGTTCAGTGCTTCGCTGCGCCGGGTGGTATTGCTGTAGCTCAGATAGGCCACCATCACCTGTTTTTCCTTCTCCACCGCATAGGTCGCGATCGCTCCGCCCATGAACAGCAGCTCGTCGTCCGGGTGCGTGGCCAGGAACAGGATATCCTGCTTTTCTGCCGGTTCTTTCCATTGCTGTACCCAGTCCGGCACGTCCCCCTCGCCGAAAACAAAGATCTCATTGAAGCCCATGTAGGTCTGTTTTTTGTTCCCCTTGTCGGCATAAATCCGGATCCGTTTTTCCCCGTTCAGGGGATAAAAAACATGGTGGAACCGGGTGTCCCCCTCCGCAATGTCGGTCCACTGGTCTCCGCCGGAGCTAGCCTGAATCGTATAGGACTCCGGCATCCGCTCAAAGCAAAGGTACAGGCCGTAAACCGGCTTCGGGGAATCGATCGTGACAGAAGCGTTTTTCCCCTTTTTGCTTTCCCAGTAGGTTTCATAGCTTCCGTCTGCAATCGTCTTCTCGCTGCCCTTCGCCGCTGCCGACACCTTGATCGTGCAGGAAGCCGTCAGGTCATCCGCCTCTTCAGCGAACGCCGGGCTGCACAGCACCAGCAGCAGCGCTGCCAGCATAAGAATCCATCCGGTTGCTTTCTTCATGTCCTTCGTCCCTTCATTCCCTGACGGTCCGTTCCTCCTCGAAATCCGGATCTGCGTCCGGCATGTTCTGGCAGACCATCAGAAAGGCGTCTTCATTATTGTCCTCGTAATACCGTTTCCTTTTTCCGACGCTGACAAACCCCAGGCTTTTGTACAGGTGCTGGGCCCGTTCATTGCTGACCCGGACCTCCAGCGTCGCATAGGAAGCGCCCAGATTGGACAGATACTGCATCAGCGCTTCCGTCAGTTTTCTTCCGATGCCCTTTCCCCGCTCCGCTTCCGTGATAGCGATATTGGTAATATGGCTTTCGTCCAGAATAATCCAGGCGCCGGCATATCCGACCACCTGCCCGTTTTTTTCCGCCACCAGATACCGGGCTGCCACGTTTCGCTCCAGTTCCTGCTGAAAGCTCTGCCGGCTCCAGGGCCTGGCAAAGGTGGCCGCCTCGATCGCTGTGACGGCATCCAGGTCCCCGGCGTTCATGGGGCGGATCAAAGCCTCATCCATGCTGCATGGCCTCCAGCAGCTTTTTGTTTTTCTGGGCATTCGGTGGCCGCAGATAGGTGGCCTGCAGCGTCAGATAGTCTACGGTTTCCGGTTTTTCCAGGGCGATGCTGCCCGCGGCGGAAGGCCGCAGATAGCCCAGCCAGGGTTCGGCAAACACGACCTTGTCCCCCATTTCCGCAGCAATGGCCTCCCGGTGTACCGGCACGCCGTCCCCCGTGAAAAGAAAACGGTTTCCCAGGGGCCGGACCTTCTCCAGATATTCCCCCAGCTTCAGCGGCTCGTCCGGCAGAAGGCGCTCCTTTCCGCGAAAAGCGGCGCCGTATACCTGGCCCGCCCGCGCATCCTGAATCGGGCAGATGACGCCGTCAAAATGGCCGGCGCTCCGGCTCAGTGCCTCCAGTGCGTCCACGGCAATGCAGGGCAGCCCGGCGCCTTGGGCCAGGCCCTTGGCGGTGGCCACACCGATCCTCACGCCGGTAAAGCTGCCGGGGCCGGTCACTGCCGCGATGGCATCCATGTTTTTGAGCTCCGTTCCGGCAAAGCTCAGTGCTGCCTCCACCATCGGCATCAGGCTGGCGGAGTGGGTATTTCTGTTCTGGGCGGTCAGTTCGCACAGCACAGTCCTTTCATTCATGACGGCCGTGCCGCAAACCGGGCCCGAGGTATCGATCACCAGAATTGTCATATCGCTTCCACCCCGTCGATTTCGTGAAACGCTCCCAGCCTCCGGAAAGACAAATCCCGGGTGTTTTCATCCACATAGCGGAACCGGATTTCCAGTGCATCCTCCGGAACCGCGTCCTCGCACTGCTCCGGCCATTCGACCGCGGCAATCCCGTCTCCGCCGAGATATTCGTCCATGCCCAGTTCGTACAGCTCCCCGGAATCCTCCAGCCGGTACCAGTCAAAATGGTACAGGGGCAGCCGGCCGCTTTCATAGACGTTGAGGATGGTGAAACTGGGGCTGGTAACGGTCTCTGTCACCCCCAGGCCCTTGGCCAGGCCTCTGGTGAATTCGCTTTTCCCGCTGCCCAGTTCTCCCCGCAGGAGCAGCGTGTCCCCTGCTTTCAGCCGGCCGGCCAGCCATTCGCCGAGCTGCCGGGTTTCCTCCGCGCTGTGTGTTCTCATGGATGGCTCCTTCCCGGTTACATCGCCAGGCATGCCGCGCCTTCTGGCCGGATATTCAGCACATGGCAGCAGCCGCTGCCGAAGGCGTTTTCCATCACGGAAACAAAGTCTTCCGCCTGGGCTTCCGGAACGAAGTTCAGCGTCGTGCCGGCAAAACCCCCGCCGTGAATCCGCCAGGCGCCCTTCCCTTTCAGCAGGTCCTCCGCCAGGCAGAGCGCCAGGCTCAGGCTCTGGTCCTTTGCGTCCGCAAACACGTTCTGCAGATACATAAAGGAGCTTCTGCCGCTTTCGATAATCAGCTCCAGGAAGCGTCCCAGGTTATCCTCCTTCAGGGCCTTGACCTGTTCCGGCACCCGCTCATCCTCCCGGATGAAGTGAAACGCCCGCAGCAACGCCCGGTCGCTGATGGTTTTCCGCATTTCTCCCAGATGGACGGTCATCTGTCCGGCGGTGATTCCCCGCAGAACCTTCTGACCGAAGAAAGCCGCCACCTGCTTCATCTCTGCCGGAATGGCCGCGTACTGGTCCGTCAGGTTTGCGTGGCTGCCGCCGGTGGCGGTCACCACCAGCGCAAATCCCTTCCGGGCAAAGTCGTACTGCAGCGGCTGCACTTCCGGTTTCAGGCTGTCGCGGAAGTCTACCGTCACCAGGCCGCCCGCAGCGCTGGCCATCTGGTCCAGCAGGCCCGAAGGCTTCCCGAAATACTCGTTTTCCGCCCGCTGGCTGATCTGGGCCCGGAGCACATAGGGCATGTCAAACCGGTTATACAAAGCATCCAGCACGCCGGTCAGCATCACTTCCAGCGCGGCGCTGGAACTCAGCCCGCTGCCACTGGCCACCGTGGATGTCACCACGGCGTCGAAGCCGCCGATGGCGTATCCCGCTTCCTTCATGCCGGCTGCCACGCCCCGGATCAGCGCGCGGGTCGTGCCTTTTTCACTCTCCTGGGGGGTCAGGTCATCCAGGCTCAGCCGGATGGGCCGGTATCCCTGGCTGTTGAAATGAACCTCGTTGTCTTTCCGCGGGGAAACTGCGCACAGCGCATCCAGGTTGACTGCGGCTGCCAGCACCCGGCCGTTGTTATGGTCTGTGTGGTTCCCGCCGATTTCCGTCCGGCCCGGTGCGCTGACAAGATACAGTTTCTCTGTTTCCCCGAAGCTCTCTTCATGGCGGCGGACCAGCTCCGCATATCGTTCCTTCTGGGCCGCCAGCTGTCCGTCGCCGTACAGCGTCCTCAGCCGTTCTTCGCAGGCGGCGTCATCCAGCATACGGATCCTCTCAATGGCATTTTTCATGGTGTTCTCCTGTTCCCGGCATTATTCTGCCGCTTTCTGCCAGATCGCAATCAGTTTCTCAAGTCCCAGTTCGTTCAGTTTTTCCGTGAAAGCATTCCAGTGTTCGTCATCCAGCGGCGTGTCCCCGGTCACAAAACAGGCCATGGCCTTTTCGGCATAGTCAGACAGGTCATACTGAATCGAAAGGATCGTCTCCTGGTCTTCCGCGCTCAGCCACACCTGGGGATACGGAAGCACGGAAACCTTTTTCAGCTCCGCCATCTGCTCCACCGTTTTGCGTACAGTGTCCACAGCGTATTCCATCTGGAAATCCCATGCGGATACCCCGGGCATGACCCCGCCTTCCCCGATGGTATGCTCCGTCAGATACACATTGGCCACGGTCTCCATATCCGCGTTCCAGTTCCAGTAGCCGCTTTCCTCCCACATGTATTCATCGCCCTCGATGCCGTACTGGGCCATGCGGGCCCCTTCCGCGGTATACAGGGTATTCACCCAGGCGACCAGTTTTTCCGGCTCCTTGCAGTCTTTGGTGATTGCAAACGTTCCCCGGACCACGTCCCCCAGCAGGTCCCGGTAGATCTGGGTTCCGTTGTACTGAAGCGGCTGCACAATGCTGTACTGGTCCACGGCAGCCGACGGAACCACAGTTGCCGGGGAAAGGGAGAAGAAGGAGCCGTAGGGGATCGTTTTCTTCTCATCCGTAATCTGGCGAAGGGAATCCGCGGTATTGAAACCGCTGGGATCCAGCAGGCCTTCCTCCCAAAGCTGGTGCAGCCAGGCCAGGAACTGCCGGTTTTCCTCGGAAGCCAGGGAGGACGTAACTTTTCCGTCCTTCAGGGTGACATAATAATCATTGTCAATCATGCCGAAGGCATGCCCCAGGAACCGCAGCTCCCACATCCCGAGGAAGGACAGGGGTATTTCGTCCTTCTGGCCGTTCCGGTTCGGGTCCCCGTCCCGGAACCTGCGCAGCACCTCCGTCAGTTCCTCCGCCGTTGTCGGTGTTTCCAGCTTCAGGTTTTTCAGCCAGTCGGAATTGATCCAGAGCATATTGTTGCTTTGCAGCGTATTGATGCTCGGCAACGCGGGAATCGCGCCGTCCGGCAGCGTCACGGCCTTTTTCCAGTCTTCGTGTTCCTGAAGCAGCTTCCACAGGTCCGGAGCGTACTGTTCCAGATACGGGGAAAGGTCAATCAGGATCCCGGCCGCATACATCTTCTGGATATCCTGCCCGGTCAGCCCGGCCTTGAACAGCACATCCGGCAGGTCCGTGCCGGCAAGAATCTCCTCTTTTCGGGCCGTCCAGCTGCTGTCGTCGGAATACTGGCGGAACTGGAAACTGATCCCCGTTTTTTCCTGCATCCGGGTAAAAAAGAGATTTGTCTCCCATACGTGCCCGGCAGAACTCCCGTCATTCCCTTCCAGGATAAAATCCGGAGCTTTCTGGGCCTGTTCTGCTGCAGCGCACCCTGTGCAAAGCAGGAAAGCCGCAAGAATCAAAGCAAATAACCTGCGCATTGGTCTTCCTCCTGTCCCTGGTTCGTCAATCTCTCCATAGAGGTTATATTATACTCCACAGGGCTGCCTTTTTCCAGACTTTTGTTTTCCGCCATGCCTGTCAGGCGCATCGGAAAGCTCCCTGTACGAGAAACCGGCGGAACGAGTTCATCGTTCCGCCGGAAAAAAGCATGCTCTTCAGCCTTTCTTTCTGCGCAGGAAGCCGGGAACGCCGTGGTCGTCGGTCGCCATCGCCTGGTTTTGCGGAATCGGCTGGAAGGGGCCGGTCTGCCCGGTGATCTGCCCGTTGCTGTTGAATACCGGCTGATAGGGAGACGGCTGGGAAGGGGGAAATGCTCCGGTTCCCGGGGCGTTTCCGGCCATCGGATTCGAGCCGGTCTGGCTGCCCACCGTCTGGAAAGGCCGCGTGGGCTGCAGGTTCTGTCCCTGCTGATAGCTGAAGCCGGTTTGGAAGGATCCGGTATTCACCATGCCGGGCACGCCCATGCTGGGACGGCTGCTGCCCATGAAGGTAGGCATCTCACCGGTGCTTCCGCCGGAGAAGGTGCCGCTTCCGATGGTGGGGGCGGTAGTATCAAAGTATTCCCGGGTCGCGGGAGTTTCCGGTTTGGTAAAGTTGGTCCCAAAGGAGCCGTAGAGGCGTTCGTGCTCAATCTCCCTGGGTTTCTTGGCCGGTTCCTTGGTCGGGAAAGGCGTCTTCTCAAACCCGGTGGCAATCACGGTAATCCGCACATCCTCACCCATGGTTTCGTCAATGCCGGCGCCGAAGATGATATTGGCATCCGGATCCGCCTCTTCCATAATCAGGTTGGCGGCTTCATTGATATCCACGATGGAGATGTCGGCGCCGCCCGTCACATTGATCAGCACGGCACGTGCGCCTTCGATATTGGTTTCCAGCAGCGGAGAGGCAATCGCGTTCTTGGCCGCTTCCACGAGCCTGTTCTCGCCGCTTCCGATGCCAATGCCCATATGGGCCATGCCGCCGGATTCCATCACGGTCTTGACATCCGCGAAGTCCAGGTTGATCATAGCCGGCACAGCAATCAGGTCGCTGATACCCTGGATGCCCTGGCGCAGCACGTCGTCGGCGATCCGGAAAGCTTCCAGCATCGTGGTCCCCTTGTTAACCACCTGCAGCAGCCGGTCGTTGGGAATCACCACCAGCGTGTCCACATGCTGTTTCAGCTCCGCAATTCCCGCCTCGGCATTCTTCATGCGCTGCTTGCCTTCAAAGCTGAACGGTTTGGTCACCACAGCGATGGTCAGGGTGCCCAGGTCCCGGGCAATTTCCGCCACAATGGGCGCAGCGCCCGTACCGGTTCCGCCGCCCATGCCGGCTGTAATGAAAACCAGGTCGGCGCCCTTCAGCGCCTGGGCAATCTCTTCCCTGCTTTCCTCCGCAGCCCTGCGTCCCACCTCGGGAATCGCGCCGGCGCCAAGGCCCTTTGTCAGTTTTTCACCGATCTGGATTTTGACGGAGGCATTCGACTGTCCCAGTGCCTGACGGTCTGTATTGATGGAAATAAACTCAACCCCGCGCAGCCCGGCATCCACCATGCGGTTCACAGCATTGTTACCGCCGCCGCCGCATCCGACAACCTTAATGGAGGCAAAAGTGTTCTGCTCCTCATTTTTGAATTCGATCATGTTCTTAACCTCCCAACAAACTACGGAAGAAATCTTTGACTTTACCGCCGGCGCTCGCCGCTGGTTGTCTTTGCTGCTCAATGGTGTCGATAATCAGGTCCATCAGCCCCAGCGCGCTGGAGAAGCTGTGGCTGTTGAGCTTCGTGGTCCGTCTGGGGGTCTCCTGGACCGGGCGCCCCAGCTTGCCGGACAGGTATTCCTTCCCGCCCCGGTTGAAGCACAGGCCGCCGCCGGTCATGAACACGCTGCTCCAGTTCCCCAGGCCGCCGAAGTCGTCATCGATGGCAGCCCGGATCTGTTCGGCAATTTCGTCCAGCGCCTTGCAGATCACCGGCTTCACCTGTTCCCGGGTAAAGGCGGTTCCCTTCTGGCCGTCAGCGCCGGGCACTTCATAGCTTTCTCCGCTGGTCTCGATGCCGTAAACAAACTGGCGTTTGATGTCTTCCGCAGCGCTCAGGCTGATGTCCAGCTCCTCCGCCAGGGCCACGGCGAGGTCGCCTCCGCCGGCATCCAGCACCTTGTGGTAGATGATGGCGTCTCCTTCCACGCCGATAATCTCGGTATTCAGGTATCCCATATCAATCAGGACGGAAGTATGGTCCCGGTCCTGCTCGTTCAGGTACAGCATCGCCTCGCCGGCACTGGTGGAATAGAATCCTGTCACCGCAATCCCCTGGTCCGCCATCCGGTTGGTCACATCGTCCACAAAGAACCGGTTGCCAACCACGAAGCTGATGAAGGCTGTCATTTCCCTGCCTTTCATCCCGACAGGCTCAAGGGTTTTCTTGCCGCTGTCCACCATGAACCACGCGGGGCTGGAATGGATCACGACACCGGGCATATTTTCCAGGTTTTCGGCCGCCTTGTTGAACGCCGCCTTGACATCCGCCGATGTCACCCGGGGATCAGTTCCTTTCAGGCCAATTGTCACTTTGGTGGCATAAACCCGCGTGAACGCGCCCGGAACGCCGACGTTGATCTCCCGGATCTTGGCGCCGGACTGTTCCTCCGCATCGGCGATGCTGCGCCGGATGGCCTCATCCAGCTGGCCGGGATTGTTCCACCCTTCCTCCAGGTAACCGTCATACTTTGCCACACCTGCTGCGATAATATCGCAACGCTGGCTGCCACTGTTTTCGGCAACAAGCGTAACAATTTTGCTGGTGCCGAAATCAATGGCTGCGACCGTCGTTTTCATAATCCCCTCATACCCCCTGTTTCTCAGGCCCGTGCCGAGAGCAATGAAGCAGGAATCCCTACTATTAGATGTATACCATGGGTATTATAAGCGTTCTCTTCATCGATTGCAAGCGTTTTTGAGATTTTTATTACATTTTTATGCGTTTTTGTAACAATTTTTCTGATGTCTTGGTTACTTCGGGGAATAAAGCGGGCTTTCCGGATTGGAAACATTGATGGAGCCGCCGGTCAGGTCCCGGCGTCTGAGTTCCGCCCGGACCAGCAGCATGCTGCGGAGTTTGGCATGAATATTGGTGCCGTCTCCCAGCGCGACGGTATACCCGTCCCGGGTGGTCAGCAGGATGGACGAAGGGGTGCTCAGGTCCGCTTCGGCAATGTCGGCGGAACAGCTGAGAACCTTCATTTCGAGGAAAAGCTCATGAAAAGCCAGCTGCTGTTCGCTCGACGACAGCAGCATGGTCTGCCCCCGATAACAGCCCGACTGGATTCTGAGCCCTTTGACCTCTGTCAGCTCTCCGGAAATCTGGGACCTGTTCTCCGTCTCGTTCAGCACCATTCTGTTCTTGTCCAGTTCGTAAAAAATCCCGCAGTAGGTCACCCAGCAACAGGCTTCGCGTTCCCGGACGCTGATGGTCACACGGTTGGGCAGGTCTTTTTCCAGATATCGGAACAGCAGGCGGTAATCCGACCCGATCCTTTCCGCCACATTCTTCTCGTTCAATGTCAGAATGTTGTCCCCTGTCCGGATGCCGCTCGCCTGAATGACGTCCTCATTGCTGACCTCGCTGTTGCCGATCACGTCGATCTGGCGCACGGAAAAAACAGCATACCGCAGAACCAGAACGATCCCGATCAGGCATACCAGGGCTGTCAGAAATGCTTTCTTTCCGCTTTTCCCTTGTTTTTCCCGCCTTTTTGCAGGAGCGGTTTTCCGTTTTTCCCCGTCTGCCCGGTTTGTTCGCCGGGCTGTACCGGTGCGTACCCGTATCCGGTGGACTGCTGCTTCCAGAAATCGCCGATGTGTTCGTTAACATTCTCAGAACGGTATTCCCGCAGTTCCGGGGCGTCTTCCGGTTCATCAAAGGGGTTCTCGTTCTGCGGCGCCGGCCCGAACCATGTATTGCGCTGCCAGTCCCGAAGCCCGGAATCCTGTTCCCCGCCGTCCCCGGCTTTTCCGGAATGCCGGGAGTTATAGTTCTCCGGACCCTGCACTGCACTCACTTCCAAGAAAAGACTTTGGTTTGTTTTTCGTGTTTTTAATTCAATCCGTTCACTATTTCTTTAAACACCCGACCGCGTTCTTCGTAATCGCGGAACATGTCGAAACTGGCGCAGGCCGGGGAAAGCAAAACATTCCATCCGTGCCCGGCAAGTGACCGGCTCAGCTCAACGGCTTCCCGCAGGCTGTCCGCGTGGCTGATGGCGGTGAACCCTGCTTTTTCCAGGCTGTTCTGAATCAGGCCGGCCGTTTCCCCGATCAGGACTGCGTGGCAGATCATGGGACTCCGAACAATCTCCCGGCTCAGCGGATCAAAGGAGGTATGCTTGTCGTATCCGCCGAGAATGATCACCGTCGGCTGGTTCATGGTCTGGACGGCCTTAATGGTGGAATCCACATTGGTGCCTTTGCTGTCGTTGATGTACTCCACCCCATCCAGTTCCCGAACCGTTTCGATCCGATGCTCCACACCCCGGAACGTTTTCAGGCTGTACCGGATCACCGGAATCGGAACATTCATCGCCGCGGCTACGCATACAGCGCCAAGCGCATTTTCCAGA
>Ga0265298_10011848_pt1 | contig 10155 bp, 9 predicted proteins | sample AusTroGonzalo_MG_3_FD_193486 | JGI IMG/M metagenome (GOLD analysis project Ga0265298, IMG submission 193486) | Bovine rumen microbial communities from tropical cattle in Woodstock, Queensland, Australia - Gonzalo_01 | ecosystem: Host-associated > Mammals > Digestive system > Stomach > Rumen ... | reverse complement strand
GCATCTCTGCAGTAAGCGTCTCGCTGGTGCGCACAAAAACGGTAATAAGCGACTCACTTTCTGCTCGTCGGTTGTTTTTCAGTTGCTTTTCTGTCTTTAGCTTCTCTTTGAGCCATATGGACAACTTACTGTTTTGGGCATGTGTCGTCAATGGTAATAACAAGAAAAGTATGGCTATTAGTGCCTTAAAGAACTTCTTGGCATAGTTCTCTTTGTCGAATTGACGAGCCCGTTGCTGTGCAGCTTTACTTAATTGCTGACGTTGTTCCGAATGTTGATAGAGTGTGCGAATAGCAGTGGCTAACTGGTTAGTACAGTTATCGCGTTCCACAAGGAGGGCGCTGTCTTCGCAGATTTCAGGAATACCACCGCTACGGGTTGCAATGAGAGGTAGTCCTGCTGCCATTGCTTCAACTACCGTCAGTCCGAAGGGCTCTTCCCACAGAGATGGTACTACAGCGATATTGGCAGTCTTCAGATAGGAAGGTACCTGTTGGTAGTCAACAAATCCTGTCAGTATGATTTTCTCTTTGATGGGTGCTGTAGCCTCTTGTAACTGTCGGAAGAAGGGAGTTGGCTCGCTATCATTACCATAGGATGATGCTCCCACAACTAATAGTTTTAGACGGGGGATGTCTGTCAGTGTACCGATGGCTTCTACGAGTGGTAAGATACCCTTTTCCTCATTTAGTCGCCCACTATATACGATGACAAAATCATCCTTACTGAGACCAATGGCTTCTCTGTCCAGTGGTGTGCTATCTAAGAAATGTTGAACATCAATAGCATTGTGAACGGTTACGCTCTTCTCCTTGCCACCGGGTATTCGTTGGGTGATATAGTCTGATACACAGATAATCTTGTCGAATCCCTTAACAATAGAGGTGGCTTCCTTGCTCTGGCTGTTTAGAAAATCGTTATGCAGGTGGAGTACACAGCGGGCATCCGTCAATGTCCTCAACTTAAGGATAAAGGCGGGGCGATTTTCTACAATGATGACGTCAAAATGCTGACGACGGATATCTTGTAATGCCTGATGCAGGAAATATTCTATCGAGGGGTTGTAGTAGTTGTGATGATTGAACTGGAGCGCCTTTCTGATTTTTCCCCATAGCGAGAAAGGATTGATATAGCGATAGTGGTTGACAGATGATGATAGGGCAGGGTGATGAACTACTGCCTTGTCGGCCACACTGTAGATGGTAATATCGTGCAACTGATGCTGCTCGTTATAGGCCAGATACAGGTCGATAAGGTTTTCTACGGCACCGCCCTTGACGGCGGGCACCGGCATTACTCCTGATGTCAGTATCGCTATTCTCATCTACCAGTCATAAATTTCTTTGCCGTTCTCAAAGTGGAAGAAGTCTACGATGCGCGAGAAACTACCATCAGTGAACTGTTGGTCTTTCGACTCTAAAAAACACAATGGAACGCGTCCGATAAATGAAGCCCATCGTGAATAGCTGCTGAAGGGCCCTGCTATGCGGTCACAGAGTGCCAATGTGTAGAGATCAAGGATAGCGCCCGACGGCTCTTTGCCGAAGCGTTTACAGTGGCACCCCTTGAAGCATTCCAGATCGAAGTCTTCATTAGAACTGATGAAGAAGCTTACCCTACGTTCTTTATAGAGCTCCTGAATTCGTAGCATAAACTGGTGGTACTCTCCTAATTCATAGAAGAAACGACCATTATGCCAGGTGGCATAGTCACCACGGCGTATGTGAATACCCACCACCATATCGCTCTCCGTTCGCAGCTGAGCTATCATGTCCTTGGCGCGTTGCATAATATCGTCTGTCGGACGGAAAATATGCTGCAGTTCAGGTAGTGTCTGTTGCAGATATCGGGTATCGTTGCGTGTACTCCAGCCCTTTGTGAATCCTAACAATTTGAATAATCTATCCCACTGCTTGTTATGAGTCACCTTCCACGTTAGTCCCTTATAGTTGTTCCATCCGTTTCCACGCTCCAAATACCACTTGTGCCATAGCGGGAAATAGATAAACGGACAATGCAGCAGATTAGGAAAATCCTCAATAGTCCAATCGAAGAATAGGATGGTCATTTTCCGTCGTTCGGCAATACACCGTGCCACACTAGCTACATAAGTCCATAAGCGGTTACAAGTCTGTCCTGGGGCATCACAAATCACTCTCATAGCTTGCAGGGGTTAGATAATTTCTGCAAAAATACAAAAAACTTTTCATTCTGCGCATTCAACTCCCTTTTTTTTCGTATTTTTGCAGAAAAATATAGAAAGCTATGAATAAATCCTCTGCCATCACCTGCGCCCCTTCATCCAATCACTTCGCTTGGCTTGACTGGATGAAGGTGTTGGCACTCTTCTCTGTCATCTGGGGCCACTTCTTCTCTTTGGGTTATCAGTATCATTACGTCTTCAACCTACAAGCCTTTTGCGTTGTATCAGGTTTCCTCTATCGTCAGGCACCTGATTGGCGTAGCTGTTTGGAGAAGAATATCCGACAGTTGCTGTTGCCTACCGTCGCCCTCAGCCTTCTCATGCAGTTGGAGGCTGTAGTGCGCTGCTGGTTGATGGGCACCACTTATGCGGTTTCATGGCCATGGTATTTTGAATACTTGCTGGTGGGCCATCGTTGGTGTATGGGGCCCTGCTGGTTCTTCTATACACTCTTCATCATTCGCCTGTTTATGCAGTTGATGCCTCGTAAATGGTGGCTCTCTGTTGTGCTCATCATCGCTTCTGCAGCAGGAGCCATCGCTATCAATTATCAAGGTATGGAATTCAGTAATGCATGGGTCAATGTGCTGGTATGTCTGCCACCTTTTCTCATCGGTCAACTGTTGCAACCCTTGAAGCCATGGCTTGCTAATTTCCGCCATACATTGTGGGAGATAGCCCTCTTTGTGGTTGCTGTGGCGCTGGTGTGGCTATGTGCGCGCTATAATGGAGAGGTGTGGATGTATCTCTGTGGCTATGGCAACAACTTCATTTTGTTCCTTGTAGGCACGCTGGCAGGCACAACCATGTTGTATGTTCTCTCGCTATGGTTGAGCCGTCTGCATGGTATTAGTGTTATTAAGATGTTGGCTCGAGGTTCCATTCTCGTCGTCGGACTTCATATCATTGTTGTCCGTCGGCTTACCGAGTTGCCCAATCGCCTTTGGCAGGAAGATTTCCTCTTCTCCTTACTGATCCTTATGTCTTTCTATCCTCTTGTCCTCCTCTCTCAGCGTTATTTCCCTTGGCTGATGGGACAAAAAAAGAATGCCAATAACATTTTACCAACGAAAAACGATTAAGGAAGTAAAGTGATACAGTCTTTGCTTACTAAGCAACGTGTCTGTAAGATAGTTGGTAACTACTTTGTGAGACAGGCTAAGACAGTTCTGGCTTAGCTTATCCCATACACAGGACAGCCTATCCCAGCGCTGGCTTAGCTGTTCTTTTACCAAAGTAAAGTTTTGTGTATCTTTTGGGGAGAAAAGAAGGTTTCTTGTTTTAGTATTTCTCCAAGACCCAATGCTGATTATCCTTGCTTAGCGTAAGGTGGTCGCTGTCGAGAGCATCGATTCTGACACGGATGTTGGTGAAGGGTTTCATTCCAAACTCGTTTTCAATCATTGTGGTGTCTGACTTCTGCTGCTTAATAGACGAACATTGCATGAATAGGCTGTCGCCCACATGTTGGAATTTGGCAAAGACAGCCTGACCATTGTTTTTGCGGAATTGAGTGATGCTTCCTGAGAAACTGACATACATGTCTTCTTTTGTCGTAAGGCGCCACTGTCCCAACAGGTTACCTGCGTCGCCACCTTCCTGACAGGAGGTAAAAAGAATGATAGATGACGTAAGAAGGAAGAAATATTTAGAGAATCTTGCCATGATAGTTGACTTTTAGGTTAAACGTTGAGCAATCACCATAGATATTGCCCTTGTCGAAGGCGTAGGCGGCCGATATTCTCCAAGGTCCTTTGGTATAGGTGCCCTGTAGCATAGCATCGAAGGAGTGACACTTAGGATATATTGGCTGATAATATGTACCCCATCCTTCTTGATAGGTACCTTTTACGAGATATGAGATGTTTTGCGTCAGTTCGCCATTAACTGCCATATGCCACGCCTTGACGCGATTGTTGCGATAGCAGTTATAACCGTCGGTATTGTATATTGGTGAAGTGATGAGCGGGTTACCAGGAGTCATGCCATAGTGGGCATAACCTGTGTAGTACAGATGGTTATAATAGTCATCATTACCTGTAACGAGATCGGTAATTTGGCTGCGGATGGGCTCAGGATAGTCACCACGATCATAGTGCAGGGGGCCTGACTGGTTGGTGCTTTGGAAATATTCTATCACAGCTCCGCGTACCCACTGACGACCTGCAGCTTTGTTGGTATATTCTATACCCCACAAACCGTCCCAACCATTGCCTTTACGCATACCGGAACCATCTTCAAAAGGATCGTCTACATATACTTGCAGCAGATTGTCTTTGTTGATATTCCAGCCAACCTGAATGGTCATGGAACCCAAGTGATTGCCAAATATCCAATCCTCCATGGCGTCGTTCTCAAAGTAGTTGCTATCGCCTAAAGGAAGAATAATGTCAAGGAAGTCTTTCATTCTGACAGACTTTTCTTTGGCGTGAATACCATCGGCCATACGCTCATAGCTGTTGCCGCCAAACTGTGCCACATGTTCAATACCTGCTGTGACGAAGAAACGCTTCTCTGGATTGGTGCGGAAGTAGAGATGCTTTTGGTGGTACCAACTGCCTGTGGAATAGCGTTTGTTGATGATACTATTGTCTATGTATACATCCTCGCGGTAACGACTATCCATAAATTTACCATATCCTCCCTCAAAGTGTATCTGCAACCATCCCTTAGTATAAGGTACTGTCCAGAAATCAGTAGTGCCGATGCGAACCTGTGGTATGGGCTTGGCATTGATTCCCTTGGCAAAGGCACCTGTTGACAACTGTGTATTACGAAGAATTGCATTGTGCTCTCTGCTGCCTATCTCAAAGAAGAATTTGTCGTACTTCAGACCTGCATACAACTGTTGCAGATAGGCTTTGTGGTCAGCGTGGACGGAGGCAATGACATCTATGCCTCCCGTCAGCGTGAATTTACTGGATAGCGGATGTTTCGCCTCGACTTCCCCTCTTACATAGCCAGTGTTGGCTCTTGTTGCCAGCACATGATGACGATTGTTTACTAATTGGTAAGCAGTGAAATCACCTGTGCCCGCAGCAATCTCTGTCGACAGATTGTAATTAATGTGGGTCGACAATGTGTCTTGTGCTGAGGCTGATGACGTGCCACTGATGCCGAGGAAAAGTGTCCAAAGAAGATAGTTCCTCATAGCTGTCAGGTTTTTGTTAAAGGGTTATTTACGATGAAATCAGAATTTCTTGCCGAAAGAGATGTTGAGGAAAGTGAGTACCACAATTTTGATATCTAACCACCATGAGCGGTTCTCCAAATATTCCAGATCCATCTGCAAGCGTTTCAACATCTTCTCCATGGTGTCGGTATAGCCATTATAGATGGTAGCCATGGAGGTAATACCTGGGCGAATCTGGTAAAGACACTCGTAGCGTGGATCGTGCTTCATAATCTGCTTGATATAGAACTTACGCTCAGGGCGTGGACCCACAAACGACATGTCGCCAACCAGTACATTCCAAAATTGGGGAAGTTCATCCAAATGGTGGTCACGAAGGAACTTACCTGTTTTTGTCAGTCGTAAGTCTTTCTCGCCGTTCCACAACTGTGGCTTACCATCTTTCTCTGCGTCGACAACCATACTACGGAATTTATAGATATAGAAGGGACGTCCGAAGCGCCCTATGCGAATCTGCTTGTAGATAACAGGCCCGTCATTGTCGCGTTTGATAGCGATATAGCAGAGCAAAAAGACTGGTGAGAAGATAATGATGCAGAAAAGGGCTGTGAGGAAATCGCACCATCGTTTGACTTCTTTTTCGAAAGCGGTCATCCCGTCATATATATACGTGTAATCTTGTTTCATGAATTATTGTTGGTGTTCTTCTTTTTTCTTTTGATAATAGAACGTACTTCTCCGTCTGTTTATTGTATACCATCCGAGTTTTTTTCTCTACATACTCTTATAAATTGTGGATGTTTTTTTAGAAATAGTGCAATAAATGAAAAAAAAGATGTATCTTTGCACCTCGATTCACACATGAAGGTACTTCAGCTAGGAAAATTCTATCCAATAGGAGGTGGCATCGAGAAGGTGATGTATGACCTCTTGGTGGGGCTGTCTGAACGCGACATTCCCTGTGATATGTTATGTGCCTATGATGGAGTAGGGAGCAAAACAATCACTATTACCGATAAGAATAGAATTTTCTGTGTGAAGACGTGGATGAAAAAATATGCCACGATGGTATCGCCTGCTATGGTGGCTCGTCTACGCAAGATTGCCGTTGAGTATGATATCATTCATGTTCACCATCCAGACCCAATGGCAGCACTTGCTCTATGGCTTTCCGGATATAAGGGTAAAGTGGTACTCCATTGGCATAGTGATATTGTCAAACAGAAGAAATTGTTGAGCCTTTATTTGCCCTTACAAGGATGGTTGATTCGCAGAGCAGACCTTATTGTAGGTACCACACCTGTCTATCTGGCACAATCATCTTATCTTGCTGATGTGCAGGAAAAATGTGCTGTTATGCCCATTGGCATTGATTCTGTAAAGCCTGATGCTACACGTATAGCAGAACTTCGTCATCGCTATGAGGGGAAAAAAATAGTTTTTTCTTTGGGTCGACTTGTTCACTATAAAGGCTACCGTTATCTGATAGATGCTGCCAAGCAGTTGGACGATAGCTATGTAGTCCTGATAGGTGGTTCTGGCGCATTGAGGAATGAATTACAGAAACAGATAGACGACAATCATCTGACTAATCGCGTGAAACTGCTGGGACGCATTCCTGAAGAGGATTTGCCTGCCTACTATGGAGCCTGTGATGTTTACTGCCTGAGCAGTATAATGAAGACGGAAGCTTTTGCTATCGTGCAGATTGAGGCGATGTCATGTGGGAAACCTGTTGTTTGTTGTGATATTGAGGGCAGTGGTGTGTCCTGGGTCAATAAGAATAACTATTCTGGTATAGTCGTGGAGCCAGAGAATGCCAATGCGTTAGCTGATGCTATCCGCCGTATCGTGGAGGATAAGGCATTGTATTACACCTACTCAGCCGGTGCCCGTAGCCGTTTTGTTGAGTTCTTTAAAAAGTCGCGAATGATTGACCGTTGCCTGGAGTTGTACCAGCAAGTTCTTGCATAATCATTTGGGCTGTTTTCTGATAGGTATACATTGATGCTATCTGCTCGTCAATATTGATGGGTGATGAGGGAAGGTGTTGTAATTTTCTGCAGAGGTCGTCAGCGTCTCCTGCCTTGAAAAACGTAACAGGAAATGTACTATAAATCTCTTTGTATACAGGGATGTCAGAGAGAATAACGGGAGTACCCAGACTCATGGCTTCTAAAGGCGGTATACCGAAACCTTCATAGAGTGACGGAGATATCAGACATGCTGCTTCTGACAAGAGTCTATAGACCTGTTGATTTGTTGCATCAGATACAAGTCTAACTTTGTCTTTATTGGCCAATATCGTTTGTAGCATCTTATTATCCTTGGTGCGGAAATCTACACGGCCTATGATGGTCAATGTGGGGACATTTTTTTCTTTGGTCAGTAGTTGTTGATAGGCTTGCCAAAGAGTATGAAGTCCTTTATAGTGCTTGATATTACCCAGATAAACGAGTCCAGAACGCTTGACAGGAAATGTGTGCGTATGCTTGTACTCCAACAATTCACTGCTTAGTCCGTTGCAGACTACCTTGATAGTACGCTGGGTATGGAAATATTTCTGAATACGCTGACGGGAAAAATCACTGACGGTAAACACTCCATTGGCTATCCGCAATGCCCGTTTGACATACCAGTGAAGCACCATGCGGTGGAAAGTGGACCCAAACTTCTCTGTATCGAAGAATACAATGTCGTGAATGGTCGTATAGATAGGTATGCGAATGCCCATTGGGATGTTGAAATTGGGTGTATAGAATGCGTCGCATTGGTTCACCTCTTTTGTGGGGAAACAGAGTAGTTCCTTAAGCGTGAAACTGCCGAAACTACAGGGAATGATGCGACAATTTGGTCTATTGGCATAAGCTTCTAATGCTTGTGGGTTACCAATGAGTACAAAGTCCGTAGTGGACAATTCTATCATGTGGCGCACGACATTCTCTATAAATGTTCCGATGCCACTTTGGCCAATTAGTCGGCAGTCAACGGCAATTCTCATAATTTATATTTTTATGAAACTGTAATAATGAAGGTGCATACCCTCTATGAGTCTCTTGACAGTTTGTTTGAGTATGTATATGCTCTTTTTCTTTATACTGTTGTATTTCTCCTGTGCAACATACTCATACCAAGGGGTATACTGGAGATATTCATAATATTTGAAGGTATATGGATTTTTGCACTCCTTATGCCAAGGTTTCACCGGACCAGAGAAGTGAATGATATACGGATGATAGATGGCATCTGTCTGATTCTGGTATCTTTGGGGGAATGTCGAATGTTTGATTAGATGATAGTCCATCACATTATATTTCAGGTCCATATATTGCTTTTTGTCATAAAGCATACCATTTAACACATCTTGATCGTGGAACTTGATTTCATGGCTTTTGATGAAGTTGATGGCTGCATTCAAATGATATGTCTTTCTTAACTTTACCATGTCGATAAGCAATACTCCTGCATTGAAATAGGAGTAGCTTTCCGGATAATGAAGCCTTCTCGCTCCTGCACTGCTCAGAGACGGACTCTCTTCTAATGCTAACAGACAGTTGCTTTCATTCATTGTATAACACCAAATTTCTTCTAGAGATGCATTGATCACAATATCACAGTCAAGGTATAAGATCCTTTCAACAGTGGGAGGTAATACCTCTGTCACAAATAACCTGAAGTAGGTTGCTATTGATACATAGGAATTAGCCATGTTATAGCCCAGCGGGAAGTCTTTGGTTTGGTGACAATCAATGAAATAAAAATGAATAGAACAATCGTATTGTTCTGCGATGGCTTTTAGCTTCTGTTGGTTGTCATCATGAATTTCATCAGATATTACATAAAAATCATGACGTCCTTTGTTGTTCATGCAAAAAGAAACCATCACCACGCCTGCATGCTGTGAGTAATTATTGTCGAAGGTCAATAGTATGTTCATCTTCTGCCAATCATTTTTTTGATGTAATATCTAACATAACCATAGAGTACATGAAGGGAGAAATGCCGAATATCCAGTGTCTCTTTATATACTTCATTCTCATGTTGCATGCTCAGTCCTGTAATAGCTTCGTATGAAGAGACTGGAATTGTGACATGTTTTGTCTTTCCAGAATACTTGGTATAGATTTGATATACCATATTGTAGTCTGCTGCATAACGGTATCGCGTGTCAAAGCCAATCTCTTTGGCAATAGCCGTCTTGATAAAGAAGGACTGATGACTGGTAGGCATATTCCGGAGAATATAGTGAGGCTCAAATGCTTGCTCTATTTCTGTTCCAGTTGACCTGATATACTGTGTGTCACCATATACCATAGTCCACTCATTTGATAGTTCACCACTTATCTCCGAAATGGTCTCTTGGCTATAGAAACTGTCACCAGCATTCATAAATACAACCCATTCGCCAGTAGCTTTTTGGAGTCCTTTGTTCATCGCATCAAAAATGCCATAATCGGGTTCACTACACCAGAAATTGATGTGCTCAGCATGTTTCTTGATAATGTCTGTTGTGCCGTCAGTACTTGCTCCGTCTATGACAATATACTCTATGTCAGCGTAGCTTTGTGCAATAACAGACAATAGTGTGGTTTCGATTGTCGATACTGCATTATAGCAAACGGTAATGACAGAAATCTTAGGACTCATGCTGAATAGTTTTTATGACATGACACGGATTTCCTGCTGCTATACAGTCTGCAGGAATATCTTTTACTACGATGCTACCTGCTCCGATGATAGAGCGTGCACCAATGTGGACCCCTTTTAGAATCGTACAATTGGCGCCAATCCAGACATCATCTTCTATAACGATGTCTGC
>Ga0265298_10011846_pt1 | contig 10156 bp, 1 predicted proteins | sample AusTroGonzalo_MG_3_FD_193486 | JGI IMG/M metagenome (GOLD analysis project Ga0265298, IMG submission 193486) | Bovine rumen microbial communities from tropical cattle in Woodstock, Queensland, Australia - Gonzalo_01 | ecosystem: Host-associated > Mammals > Digestive system > Stomach > Rumen ... | reverse complement strand
AGTCGGTTCCGGCGGGCGCGGTCGCGGCTGCTCCAGCGAGCTTGGCGTACACGGTGTAGCCGGCATCCTCGTAGGTGACATCGTAGTCGACGACACCGTACTTGTCGGTCTCCTCGGTGTAGTAATAGAACTCTCCGGCGACCCTGATGGCTCCGTCGACGTCGACGACTTCCAAGACGCCGTCCTTGATGACGGTGAAGGAGGTGTCGTCGGGGATGACGAGGATTCCGATGGTGGGGATCTCCGCTGCAGCGTTCTGCTTGAGGTCGAGGCCGTCGGTGGCAGTGTCTCCGATGACGGTGAGGATACCGTCGGTGAGGGTTCCGGTTACCAGGACGTACGCGGGATCGGTGACGGTGGCCGGGACGGAGGTGAATACGAGTGCTGCATCTGACATGACCTTGTCGAGGGCGAATCCGTCCTCTCCGTTGGTGATGACGACGGACTGCGCGATCTCGTCGCCGAGGGTCGCGGTGGCGTTGTCGTCGAGGACGATGGCTCCCTCTCCGGTGATGGGCGCGAAGAGCACGATTTCGTCGTCGACGGCGATGGTTCCGTCGAGGACGATCTTGGTCTTGTCGGCGTTGTCGCCGGCAGCGAGGGCGACCATGGAGATGGCGTCCTCGTCGATGTCCAGCTCGGCGGCGGTCTTGACCTTTCCGGCGTCGGTGAGCGTCGCCGCGAGGGTGATGTCTCCACCGAAGTAACCGGAGGCCATCTCGATGACTCCGTCGTTGTAGGCAACATCGAAGTTGATGTAGGCGGGAACGAGTCCGGCCTCTGCGACTGCGGATATGGTCTTAACGGCATCGCCGATGACGAGTCCGTTCAGGATGACTCCGTTGTCCTCGTACACGAGGGTTCCGGAGACCTTGGCGTTCCTGATGGTCATTGCTGCGCTGTCGTCGAGGATGAAGTTGGCCCCGTTGCCCATGGTGAGGGTGATGGGCTTGTCCGCCTCTCCGACGATGGCGAGCGTGACGTTCTTCGCGAATATGAGCTGGATGCCTGCCTTGACGGCGGTGTCCTGGGAGATCTCCTCGTTTCCTGCGAGGTAGAGGATCATTCCCTCCTCGGCGTTGGCGAGGGCGAAGGCGAGGTTGCCGTAGTAGGTGTATCCGTCGTTGGCGAAGGAGATGGTGTAGACGAGGATTCCGTAGGCGTAGGTCTCGACGACATCCTCCTGGAAGAAGTTGAAGACAGCTCCGTCCTGGATGGCGACGACTCCTCCGACGGCGAACTCGGCGGTGTTGGTGAGGGTGGTTCCGTCGAGGGCCATGATCACTCCCTTCAGGGCGAGTGCATCCGAGTTGATCTCGGCGGCTCCTTCCGTGAGCGTGATGACTGTGGACTCCTCGGCGTCCATATTGTTGAGCTGGGTGAGCGTGAACACTCCGGGCGCTGTGTCGAGGGTCTGGGTGGCAGTGATGACGAATCCGCCTGCTGCGCCCTTTCCGGCGGCGATGATGGAGTTGGAGAAGTCGATGGCGGTTGTCGCGTTAGCGGGCTTGTAGGTTCCTGCGAAGGTGATCTCGGAGGCGATGGTTCCGATGACGGTGACATGCTTATCCTTTTCGATGGAGAAGTCTCCGACAACGTTACCCTTGGCAGCGACGGACACATTGCCCTCTGTGGCGAAGATCCCATCGTTGTAGAACTTTCCTGCGAAGTCGAGGTCGTCCTTGGACAGGATGCTTCCAGTGTTGGTGAGCTCTCCAGATCCGCTGACGATGGTGTTGTTAGCAGCCTTCAGGTCGACGATTGCGATCAGGCCATCGTTGAGGAGCTCTCCGCCGGTAACCTTGAACACGGCGTTGGAATCGGCGTATGTCTTGAACACTTTCTTCGCGACTCCGGCAGCAACGGTCTTGTTGGTTCCCGCGACAGATTTGGTTACCAGCTCATCAGCGACGTTTCCGGAGGACACGATGCTGTAGAAGTAGTTGCCCGCATCGGTGACGGTGCTGGTCGAGAGCGTGATGGTTGCGTTGGCCTTGGGGGCATCGCTGGAATACTTCAGGACCATAGAGGTTACGTTTCCATCGCTGTCGACGGTCGCGATACCGTAGAAGTCCGTGTCGGGTGCTCCGCTGGTTCCGGCGAAGGTTACGGTTGCCTTGACGGAGATGCTTCCGTCGGGGAGGAGCTCGTAGTTCTCAGCTGCGATGGCTGCGATTCCAACAACGTGGGCCAGTTCGGTTCCCTCCCACTTGTCTGCATCATTGAATGCGAGGGCAGTGGTGGCACCTGCTGCCAGAGGCTGAATGACGTTGATCGCACCGTCGTTGGTGAACTTTCCTGCGGAGACGGTGAGCGATCCCGCGAGTCCGATGACTCCGGAGTTGACGAACTCTCCGTCTGTCGTGTTGGTGAACGTTGCGGCGCTCTGGATCATCATGCCGCCGGTGTTCTCGATGTAGGCGTAGTTCTCGGAAGCGTCCGTCTTGAGGTTGATTCCGTTGGCCTCGATGGCCGAGTAGGATTTGTTGGTGATGCTGTTGACATCGATCGCGTATGCGTTGTGGAACGTCGTGGTGGTGAGTCCGAGGGCGGTCGCCTCGATCATCGTGGTCTGCGAGACCTCGAAGGTGGTCGCCGCGATGGCGTACAGCGAGGATGCGGCCGTCAGCGCGGAAGCGCTGATGTCCACAGCTCCGGCGGAGTTGAATGCATACATTCCGGCCATGATGGTGATTTCCGACGATTTGATGTCGGTGGGTCCTGCAATTACGTGGATACCGTAGTTCACACCGTTGTATGCAGAGGGCAGCACCGATACGGCCAGGTCAGCGTTGAAGACGGAGAATCCGTTAGCGACATCGAATCCAGTGGCTGTAGTGGCCTTTCCGGAGATGGTGACGGCGACATCGACTCCTGAGATGCTCAGAGCGCCAGTGCCGACCACGATTCCTTTCGGATTGGAGCCAGCCCCTGCGACGATGTTGATCGCGAGGGATGCTGCACCGGAATCGTTGCTGATTGCGAGGGCGTTCGATGAGATTGCAGTGAGGTTTCCAGCGACGGTTATGACGTTGTCGCCTGCGAGGACGAGTTTCTGGACACCTGCAAGGTTGAACGTCTCGGATCCGTCGTAGTTCTTGAGCGTGAGGACCGGGACATCACCATGCTTGTATGACCACGATCCGCTCTTGCCGTCGGTTCCGCTGGCATTTGCAGCAACTCCCTGGAGGGCGTTCGCGCCATAGAGCGCGACATATCCAGTGGAAGTCTTGTGGGTGGTGGAGAGGGTCACAGCGGATGTGTCGACCTTGTATGTGGTCACATTATCCGCATCGTCGGTGATGGTGACAGTGAAGCCCTTCTTGTCCTTGATATAGATGAGCCATACCTCGTCTCCCTCGTCTCCGGTGAAGTCGTAGGTCTTGTCGAGGTTTCCGACGACCCTGACTGTCTTGACATCATCGATGGTCAGACCGAAGACGATACCGTACTTGTTCTCGGTGTTGGCGGGCCACATTTTGTAGAACGCGGTGTCCTCATCCTTGAGGTCCTGCATGTTGAGGGTACCGGTCACCTTGTAGGTGTCGGTGCCATCGAATGTGACCATGATGTTGTTTCCGAGCGCCTCATTCGATACGGCTTTTGCGTCGTAAGCGTCTGTGGCGGCGAAGTCCAGGTCGCCCTGGGTGGCTGATGCGGTCCACTTGGCGGAGTGCTTGTCCCCGAGGTTTGTAGCATCGGAGCCGGCCGCTGTGACGATTGCGACCGCGGCGAATGCCATGACCAGGACGGCGAACACTGCCAGGAACTTGATCCCCATTGTATTCGTTTTCATTTCGTTTTTCATCATAGGAACAAAGTGTTAAAATCCGTGCTCATCGATTTCTAACCTTGATGGAATTAACATGTCTGGCACAATGGTTATTGATGAAGAATTAATCAACAAAAATGTATTGATAACAATCGAAGAGTTAAGAAAAACCCCGGATTTCGACCATTAACAGAAGCATGGTTAGGGGAAAAAATGCATACAATATTGCGGGTTTTGCATCAAATGCAGACCCTGCAGTATTTAAATCCTGCCCGATCCGCAGCCCTGGCTGTTTAAATACGGGCATGCCTTGGAGACATCGTCAGGAGGGTGTGGATGGTTTGTGCATCCTTCGAACAAAACAGAGGGGGTTTTATATACTCTGGAGGCTAACCCCCTATTATCTACAGAAGAAAGGACTGTAGACGTCTGGAATTGGGTGGGGATCGCCCCGGGGCCCGCAAGGGGATCGGCGGCGGTATTCCAAAGCAGTCCGGACACCCCCTCCGGGTGTGTGCCGTCCGCGCATGTCCGGGGAAGAAGAAAAGGAGCAGATGTTCCTATGAAATATGCAACAAAAGCGAACAACAAAACGGCAATTCTGGCCATCCTCGCGGTCTTCGCGATGGTTGCCGCCGGAACCGCCGTCGTCATGGCCTCGGCCGATGTCGATGCAGACGTCGCCAAGAGCGCCAAGTGGTCGCGCGGCGCCCAGGGAACCCTGGACTTCGCCGCCACTGGATTCGTGTACGAGACGTACAAGTTCACGAACGCGGACCTCGGTAACGACATTTCCGTGAGGTATGACGACAGCAACAAGACATACTACGTCACTGGAACCATCAACAAGCAGTCCTATGCGTCTACAATGGACAAGACCGCCACGACCAGCAAGGCAGTTGTAGCGATCTACGGCTACGAGTACCTCAAGGAGAAGGGAACCAACTATGCTCTCGCATTCGGATTCGTCTCCCCCGCTGCCGGCTGCCAGGTCAAGGTCGGTACCGACGGCGCCTGGTCTGCTGAGAAGGCCGAGAACGCGGTCGAGGACTGCATCCTCGTTATCAAACAGGCCGGAAAGGCACCCGTCACCGTCAAGAACGGCGGAATCGACACCATCTACTACATCGACACCACCGGTGCCACATTCGCCACCTCCAACTCCTCCAAGACCGGATACACCGCACTCTACGGTGCCAACGCCCTCGCTGACACCGCCACTGTTGCCGCGGGAACCGACACCAAGGGCGGAACCTGGGCATACTCCGGATCCACCCTCACCCTCAACAACTACAACGGAACCGAGACGTTCAACCTGGACGGTATGACCAAGCTCATCCTCGCAGGTGACAACGCCATCACGGTCAAGGGAGGGCTTACCGCCGTTTCCTCCACCGCTCTGAAGATCAGCAACGACTCCGGAGTCGCCACGCTGAGCGTCAACATCACCACCGATGCAGATGGAGCTTACGGAATCCACACGACTGGTGCCCTCGACATCTCTGGAGTCGATGTTGCCATCACCATCGCCGGAAAGGCTGTGGATGCGTTCGGTATCAGGGCCGGGGATTTCTCCGTGTTCAACTCGACCCAGGTTATCTCTGTTCTCCCCTCCGCATACAATGCCGACGAGACTGGAGCCGTGGGAATCCTTGCAGCCAACACCGACATCAAGTCCTCCGACATCACTGTCGTTGCAGGATACAAGGGACTCGTCGCAGGCGACCTCGATGTCACCGCCTCCGCTCTGGATGCAACCGCATCGCTGTACGCGATCATGGCCGGCGAGTTCAACGTCGCGCAGACCTCCTCCGTCGAGGCGACCGCGCTCGGGCTCACAACCGAGTTCAACCAGCCCTACGGTATCGTAGCTGAGAAGATGATCAACAAGTCCTACTCGGAGATCGCCGCCAGCGGTATCCTCCTTACGGACGGCGCTTCCGAGAACTACGCCACGATCACCAATGTCGGCAGCATGCTCATCGAGGACGGTGCCACATTCACCAACAAGACCGACGGAGAGTTCTACAACACCGGAATCATCGGTGTCGTCGGAGGCATCAATGTCGAGGCGGGAACGTTCGACAACGATGGAGCGATCAGCACCCTGAAGAACATCACTGGTGCCATAGCCGTCCTGGATCTCACCGCAGGAACATTCACCAAGCAGCAGAACTACCCCAAGACCATTACGAACGCCGGCTACGAGCTGCTCGCCGATGGAACCGTGTCCGTTGCAGCGACAGTCGCGTTCCACGGTGCCGAGGACTGGACATCGGATGCAGGAAGGTACATCGGAATCGCCACGATTGACGAGACCGGAAAGATCCTGACCATGAACCTGACCGCCGCTTCGGACAACGGAGAGGGCAAGAAGTACACCAGCAGGATCGCACTCACCTCCAGCGCAGTCGGCGAGGCCGGCAGCGTGATCTACAGCATCGTCTCGTCCGGATCCTACTACAAGGCGGGCGCAGAGAACTCCACCGCAGGTACTGTCAAGACCACTTCCGCCGAGGGACAGGCCAAGCTCGCTTTCGCGACACTTGACGTCCCCACCGCAGAGTTCGCCGTCACCGGCGGAGACCTCCTCAACGACGGAGCCATCCTCATCGGATCCCTTGCAGACCCGACCATCCTCAACGACGGTTCCATCACCAGCACCGGATCCATCATCTCCGCTGTGGCCATCGACATGACCAAGGGAACATTCACCAGCACCGGGACCATGGCTCTTGGCGGGAACTTCGCCATCAACGGCGGATCCTTCGTGGGAGATCTCGTCGTAGATGAGGACGTCGCCGTCACCGTCAAGGGATCGATCGTCGCCGACATCAACTATGCCGGAACCTTCACCCCCGCTGCCACCGTGGCCAACCCCAACCCCACTCCCATCGCGTTCCTCAATGTCGTCGATGTCGCGGGAACCGGATCTGGAGCTGGATTCGTCATCACTGCCAGCCAGCCCATAGCCACTGAGACCGGACTCTTCGCTCTCACCAACCTTAACAACATCGCCACCAAGGGCGCCGCATTCATCATCGAAGAGGGTACCGCCACCATCGCCACCGACGGCGATGTCGGACTCGCTTCCGCTGGAACCGTCACCGCGCTCGCTGGAACCACACTCACCAACGTCGCGGCCCTGAAGGTCTCCGGAGTCATCGCCATCCAGGACGGAGCTGTCTTCAACTTCTTCCAGGAGGACGTCGTCGAGACCTACACCTACGGAACCCTCGACTACACCATCTCCTTCGCCAACGACGGATACACCTACTACGGCAACCTCGCCTTCGCCCTCGCCAACGCCGAGGAGGGAATGATCCTCTACCTCGCCGCCAACGAGACCATCAGCAAGGACACCGCCGTCAAGGACGGAATCCAGCTCATTTTCGCTGAGAATGCCGCGCTGACCGTCCAGGGAACCGCCGACAAGCCCATTACCCTCACCATGGGCAACGGAGCCAACTTCATCCTCGACGACAACGCGTCCGTCAAGGTCAGGAACGCCAAGGTCTCCGGAACCATCGTCTACGAGGACAACGGAGTCATCCTGAACGGTCTCGCCATCGGCGACATCGCGGATGTCGCTATCAGCGCCGTGCCCGAGGCAGGACTCGTCCCCGCCTACATCGAGTTCAACGCCGTCGCCTACAGCGACGGAGTCATCGAGATGGCCTCCGGTTACTTCGGTGGAGACATCACCCTCGCCGCCACCATGAGCGGAACGAAGGTCAAGACCGCCGCAGAGCTGGACATCGACGAGGACGCCGTCTCCATGGTCGCTCTCGCCGCCGGCGAGAACGCCGCCAAGGCCAAGATCGTCCTCGACGGAACCATCGCCGTCGACGCAGGCAACATCAACCTCTTCGCGCCCATTACCGGAGAGGGAGCCATCATCCTCGCCGCCGGAGCCACTGCGACCCTCGTCGACGAGATCGCTCAGTCCATCATCATCGGCAACGATGAGGATGGATTCGCCCTCGACAACGTCATGTCCGACGCCGCCGGAGAGGACCTCCTGAAGTTCACCTCCGTCGCCGCCACCGCCACCGAGCCCGCGTACGTCAAGGTCAGCGGAACCCTCACCGACGGTATCCTCACCGTCATCGGAGACGCCGCCACCGACAAGCTCGACCTCGAGCAGAACGCCGCAGCGGAGACCCCCACCATCGGAGTCCTCGTGATCCCCGATGAGTGCTCCTTCACCGTCATCAAGGACGGCGTCGCCGTCATCGTCGATGTCGACGGAGCCATCAGGGTCGCCGGAGAGTTCAACTACTACACCACCGAGACTGACAAGTACGGTGTCGTCGAGTTCGACATCACCTACGAGGATGCCGGCTACACTGTGTTCGCCAAGCTCGCTGGAGCAGCCGCGACCGCACCCGCCGGAACCGACTTCGAGATCACCAAGGAGGTCGAGGTCGACACCCTTGTCCTGAACAAGGGACAGACCCTGACCATCTCCGGAACCGACGGAGTCCTCGTCGTCAACAACATGGTCATCATCGGAAAGCCCGCCACCTCCATCGGTGCCACCGACGCCATCGTCGGAAAGGTCCACCTCGAGGCCGGCGCGTTCGCGATCGCCTACAGCGGATCCGACGTCTCCGGCGCCAAGTTCGTCTACGGAGGCGACGATGCCAAGGCGAAGTACTCCAACTACTCCATCGCCAACACCACCTACTGCGACGTCTATGCCGCCGCGAACGTTGAGTTCGCCGACGTCAACGCCGAGCTCGGAGTGCCCCAGATCGAGGGAATGAAGTTCCAGGGCTGGGTCACCTACGTCGCCGGCGCCGAGCACATCGGAGAGTCCGATGTCTACGGAAGGACCATCGCCGTCCAGTACAAGATCACCCTCAAGTCCATCGAGGGTGCCGTGTACAAGGTCGAGGGATCCTCCGCAGTCGTCCTCGATTCCCCGTTCTACGTCGATGCCGGAACCGTCGTCAACGCCGTCGCAGCAGCAGGATACAAGGGAACCACCCAGACTTGGATTGTCGACAAGGACCAGGTCATCGTCGCCAGCGGATTCAGCCCCGTCGAGCCCGAGCCCACCCCCGAGCCCAGCGCAGGCGGACTGTCCCTCACCGACATCCTCCTGGTCGTCCTGGTCGTCCTGATCGCGATCATGGTGATCATCGTCCTCCTGAAGCTTAACAGGAGCTGAGCAACCCAGAAAACCACAAGATCCTCCCGAGACAGGAGGGTCGAACCCAAACCAAGGGGCGACCCTAGGGGGCCGGAAGGCCCCCGAAGGTCCCCCGAACCTCCTGTCCCGAGAGGGCACAGGAGGGATTTATCTAATGAACAACAACAAAATCAGGTTCCTCGCGGTGCTCGCGGCCGTAGCGGTGGCCTTCGCAGCTGTCACAGTTATCGATGATAATGATAACTATGCCGATGCCACCAGCGTTGCGACCGCCGATGAGCTCATCGAAGCAGTAGCGCAGGAGGGCTTCAATGTCAGTCTCGGGGCCAATATCAACCTGGCCGCGGATCTGGCAGTCAACAATTCTGGAACCCTTGATCTCAAAGGGTACACCTTGTCGGTCGGCTCCAACAGTGTGGAAGTCACCGGCACCGGCGTTGCCCTGAACATCATCGATTCCACCGCCACTGTCGAACCGGCAGTGGACGGAATCACTGTGACTTACGCCAGCGGAAAGATTACGGCCACAGGGGATGTGGTAAACGCCAACGATGGAGCCAAGGTGATCCTCGCCTCTGGAACGATCCATTCCGATACCGATTCCGGACTTTGCGCCTACCACAACTCTTCCATTGTGATCAATGGGGGATTCGTCGATGTTGTGGAGTACGGATTGTACATAGTCTACAGCTCCTCGGCGGATGTGACCGGCGGTGTCATAAAGAGCGCCAGCAACTGCGACATCGGCTCCAACGGTAACAACAATCAGAGCAGGGGAGATCTGAGGATCAACGTATCGGGCGGAACGTTCATCGGAGGGCAGACTGCGGATGGTACAGACGCGGGATTCGGAGCCTTCTGCATATTCGCCAATCAGAGCGGAGTATGGAACATCACCGGCGGTGAGTTCTACGCCTATGCCAACCAGGGAAGCACCAAAGACGGCGGTGCAGTGCCCTTCATCGTTAGGTCCGGACATGTGACCATCGATTTCGATGCGATCAGCGTGAAGTCCTACTTCCTCGATGCGGCGGGATCGTACAGATACGGCGATTCATCGTTCGTATCCAGCAACGGATGCCTCGCCGCGTATTACACGGACGGTTATTACGGATACGACACCACCGATCCTGCAGGCACGGACATGAGCGATCCCGACCTGGTCATCATCAAGGATGGAACGGCCCGTACCATCCTTGATGATGACCAGGTCGGGATCGCTCATG